>Ga0160445_100361_pt1 | contig 25864 bp, 17 predicted proteins | sample HID1972M_E1MG_FD_108215 | JGI IMG/M metagenome (GOLD analysis project Ga0160445, IMG submission 108215) | Enriched pill bug-associated microbial communities from UW Madison campus, WI, USA - HID1972M_E1 MG | ecosystem: Host-associated > Arthropoda: Insects > Digestive system > Unclassified ... | reverse complement strand
TTAAAAACACCAATGCTGCAGAAATTAAAACCCATCCTATATCCGAACTATTATATTGCCCTTCCCCATCAAACATGCTTTCCGGACTAATAAAGAGTGATGAGCCTGCAATGACCACCAGTAGAAAAAAAGGTGCTGATTGTTTAATTGAAATTGTTTTCATCTTTTTGTTTTTAAAGAGTTCATTTATTAAGATTATTTAAACAATACAATGAAAAAATATTAATACTTCGTAATATATATTCACTAATATCACAATATTAAATCATATTCACTATATCTATCTAAATATTGAATCAAAAATAATAAAATATTTATACTAATTATATAATTATATAAAATAATCAACGAAAATATTAAATATTCTATATAGTTTAACAAAATCATATGTTTATTTGTATAATTTATTAAAATAAACTAATAATAATTCAATTATGAACTTAATATCCAAGAAATATATATAATATTTCTTGGATTATGCATCAAATCGAACAAGAATGAAGCTTATTCTAATCAAACCGAGGCAAAGACTTGTATATTTTAAAATTAAAGAGAACCTCAACTAATTCATGTATCTTTAGTAATAAAAAGCATATAGATCTTTTCCGAAATTCTGACAAAACTATTTTTGAGTCAGACAAAACAACCCAATTAGAAAAAAACAATAAATCAATTTTTGTATTAATAATAAAAGCTTTATTATTAATTTAATAGGTTTCCAAAGGTGCATTGCAATGGGAGTTTCAAAACTCACATCTAAGAATAATTTCGTACATGAAAAAAACAGATTTCGATAAAGATTTCATTTGGGGAGTTTCAACCGCGGCCTATCAAATTGAGGGAGCTTATGATATTTATGAAAAAGGAAAATCTATCTGGGATCAGTTTGTGACTAAAAAAGGAAAAATTTTAAACAATAATACTGGAAATATTAGTTGTGACTTTTATAACCGTTATAGAGATGACCTTGCATTAATGCACGCTATGAACATTCCAAACTTCCGATTTTCGATTTCTTGGAGCCGGGTTTTTCCTGACGGAATTGGTCAGCCAAACCAACAAGGTGTTGATTTTTACAACCATGTAATTGATACTTGTTTAGAACTAAACATACAGCCTTGGGTTACCTTATACCATTGGGATCTGCCATTAGAATTGGAAAAAAAAGGTGGCTGGACGAATCGCGATATTATATCTTGGTTTGGGCAATATATTAATTATTGTATAAAGGCTTTTGGAGATCGGGTAAAACACTGGATGGTTTTAAATGAGCCAATGGTTTTTACAGGTGCTGGTTATTTTTTAGGTGTTCATGCACCAGGTAAAAAGGGACTTTCCAATTTCTTGGCAGCCACCCATCATGCAGCACTTTGCCAAGCAGAAGGTGGCAGGATTATTAAATCTATGAAATCTGATCTTTCCGTGGGCACTACTTTTTCTTGTTCCTATATTCAACCTTATAGCTTAAAAGAAAAAGATATCTTAGCTGCAAAAAGAGTTGACGCGCTGTTAAATCGTACATTTATTGAACCTTTATTAGGTTTAGGATATCCTGACAATGAGCTCAAAGCGTTAAAACGTATTGAGAATTATATGAAAGAGGGGGATGAAGAAAAACTGAGATTTGATATGGATTTTATTGGTGTTCAAAATTATACAAGAGAGATCGTTGCTCATTCTTATTTCACACCTTTTTTAAAGGCCAGAATTATTAAAGCAGATAAAAGAAATGTAGAAAGAACAGCGATGAATTGGGAAGTTTATCCAGAAGCTATTTATAAAATGCTAAAGAAATTTTCTGCTTATCTGACCATCAAAAAATTAATAGTTACGGAAAACGGTGCTGCTTATCCCGATCAAGAAGTCAATGGAGAAGTTCATGATATTCTTCGTCAACAATACCTTCAAAAATATCTAGGCCAAGTTTTAAAAGCCAAACAAGAGGGTGTAAATGTGCATGGTTACTTTGTTTGGAGTTTTACCGATAATTTTGAATGGGCAGAAGGATTTTTCCCTCGTTTTGGATTGGTATATATAGACTATGAAACACAAAAAAGAATCATTAAGGACTCGGGCAAATGGTATAAATACTTTTTGAATTCAAACGATAAAGCATTACAGTAAGCTATTATACATTCAAAATGCTATTAATAACAAGCCAACTTTAATTTTTAACAGAAACACAAAACAGTTTATTGCTCCTCTTTAAAGAAAACTTTATAATAGTTCATTGATTTCTCATCGTCAAAGCCCTTTTCTATTAATTCCTTATTTCCATGAATATAGATATGAAAATTCCGATCTAATTTCAATACGGATTTAAAAACTCTTGCCTGCTTTTTAACAGCAGCGTCTGCAATTTCAAAAGAATCGTTTATCGGAGAGTCAAATTCAGCTTCATAATCACGTTTATAATTCTTAAAAGAAGCTATCCCTTCTGAGTTACCAATCACCTCATTCGAGAACTCATCTAAATCAAAATTATCCTTTTCTTTAAAATATTTCATCGATTTGTTCAAGAGATCTATTTTATCTGCCTTCGAAATTTCAAATTCATTATCCAGCTGTTGAGTTACGTAATTCTTATAAACACCCAATACATTCTTAGTTTGGTTATAATTATCATTTCTTATTTTCAATTTTAAAAAATCATCCTTCCAATAAACAGCTTCTGAACTTCGATTAGTTTGATCGAGAACAAGCACCTTATAGCCTTCTTCTGCATCAACATTGAAAACTAGACAACCTTTATCGAGTTTATTGACACTAATTGCTTCTTCTTCATAGTTAATTCCGAATCCCCTTTCTTTCGGATAAACTTTCAGGTAAGTATCCTTCGTTTCCGATTTAAAAATCCCTATAGCCTCTAACACTTCGCCTTCAAACTGAACATTCTTAAAGTATGCCACATACAGTTCACCTGATTTAATATTGGGATGATTGGCTATATCAAAAAGATGCTTAGCTATGTGTTGAGTATTACTATGGAAGGTTTCATTATGTTTGAACATAGCATGTGCAAAATGATATAGTTCATTCAATTCCAAATCTTCTGATGAGTGATAGAACCTATAAACCTCATTTATTTTTTCAAATGGCTTTAAGAAATATTGCAATAACAATGCACTTAACCGCTCATCATCCAATTGCAGTGGATTGTCAGATAGACTATAATATTCATCCTGAACTTTATTACCAATATGGTGAATAGAAAGAGTGGATAAATTAGCATCAACAAAAGAAATCATAGATCAGTTAATTAAATAACGCTAGTTAAATTATGGATGCGAAACTAGGGTTTTTGTATTATATCTATATATTATTATTCAACTAATTTACATTTGAATCTAATACAGCTATCATTTGCATTGTTCTTATCTTCCTCAATAAACCCCCATCGACTTTTTAAAAATAGAGACGCATTGAAAAAAGAGGCTAAATATTTTATTTTTTCTTTTTCTCCATCATTTTTCCAGGCATTATGAATGAATCCCAACCTGCTAAATCTGATGGCTTTACATTTGCTTTATAGCCTTCAAAATTGAATGTAGAAAATTTGTGAGGCCCTACAAAATCAATATTACTATTTGCTTCTATTTCATCTTCCATGCCCATAGCCCACATACTGGCATTAATAAGCATACGCCTGAATCCTTCATTTAGTAAATCTTCCGAAGCACCGTGCGTGGTTGTGAATACCCGACCACTTGCACCACTGTCAGTCTTATAATTACGTACCCAGGCAACAGGAAGCTCTTTTTTAGTTTTATCAGGCTCTGCATTAGAAGTCATACTATTTAGCACTTGTCCGCGAGCTATTACAATACCTTTTGGATCTGCGTTATAGCCGCCAGATTGCACCCAAATATCTTTAACTCCCCGAAAAATAGGATGATCCTTTTGATCTTCTTGAATTATTATCTTTGAAGATTGTTCGTGATTTGTGCCATAATGGCCCACCCAGGTTTCACCAAGAATAAATTCACCAAAACCGTCTTTCCAAGCTTCCTTTGGCCCATCATAATTATAACCATAATGCTCCCATTTTGTATTCCCTTTATTATTGAACGCATGGGTTGCAGTTCTTAAGCCAATAACTGGTCCTCCGCGCTTAAGATAATTGTCAATATACTGCATTTCTTCGTCATCAAAATTAGCAAAGCGCGTAAAAATAACCATTAGGTCAGCATCCTCAAGCACTTTAAGACCTTTTAGATCTGAACCTCCCGGCAAAATATTTCCTTGCTCATCCAATGCATAAACAACGGTACAGGTCATTCCATATCGTTTTGAAAGAATCTTTGCCAGTGCAGGCAATGCCTCTTCACTACGATATTCATGATCGCTTGCAATAAGAACAACATTCTTTCCCAAACCCGGGCCGCTTTCGCCTTTATAAATTACACGATATTTTTCAATATCTTCATTCCCTTTTTCAGAGGTGTTAGAGACTTTAGAAGCGTGCATTCCATTTCTACTATCCTCTTCTCCACCTGAAGAATTGATGCAGCTTAATGATAAAATAACAATACTGAAACATAAGCCCCAAAGCAGAATCTTTTTCATATTTTTTTAATATTAAACACATAAATTAATTTATAACCCATGTTTCATGCACATTTCTTTTATAAATTTCAAACCATCTTCTGCTATATCCCAAGGTTTGGAATATTCACGCCATACATAAATAGCATTTGCAAAATCAGGGTCGTTTCTGGAGAAAGCTTCAATAGTAAGCCATCCTGAATAATTTATATTCTTTAATGCAGAAAAGGTTTCATCCCATGGCACATTACCATCACCAGGTGTACCCCTATCATTCTCACTGATATGAACATGACCAAGTACAGGAGCTACTTTATTAATTGCTTTTGTAAAACTTTTTTCTTCTATATTGGCATGGTGGGTATCAAACATTGCCTGTACATTTGGATGTGCCGCTTGCTGAATAAGCTCAGTTAATTGATCCATGGTATTGCACAAATAGCATTCAAAACGGTTAACTGCTTCCAAAGCTAAAATAACATCTGCCTGGGCGGCATATTCTCCAGCTTTATACAGTACTTCGCCACCCCATTCGTATTCCTGGTTGGAGGGAGGATAATGACTAAAATTTGTATGTGCAGAATGAAATGGGCCACAAAGAACTTTTGCATTCAAATCATGAGTACGGTCTATTGCCCATTTAATCCGGTCGAGCGCTTTAGATCTGACTGTGGCTGAATCGCTTATTGGATTTTCCTCTGTACCTATCGTAAAAACGCAAGTCATATCTAATCCCAAATCGTGGGTATGGTTACCCAGTCTGGTATATGCGGTTTTATCAGGGGAACCTACTAGACATTCTATACCATCATAACCAATCTTCTTTAATCTTTCTACAATAGGCATTAGATCATCTGAGATTACTGCTGACCATGCCAATACATTAAATCCTATTTTATTCATTTTTCTTTTGTTCAGGTTTTAATAGTAACTATTAAACTTCTATTTAAGCTTAAGTAAGTTAATTCGTTCAATTTTCTAATGGATATTCTTTAAGTAGTTCTTCAGGTGAATAGAAACCAGTTTTATCTTTAATCGAGGCTCGAACTTCTTTTACCTTGTCTGGAGAAATAGCAGATGCTTTATTCCCAAAAGAATTTCGCACATAGGTTAATACTGCTGCAATTTCTTCATCATTAAGCATTCCTCCAAAAGGAGTCATGGGAACTTGTCCGGGGTACTTTTTACCAAGCACTTCTAAAGGTCCATGAAGCCCATTTAACGTAAGCTTAATAAGACGTTCCTCGTTTCCTAATGCCCATTTAGTTCCTTTAAGTGGAGGGAACCCTGAAGACTCAAGACCCTTACCATCTGGTTGATGGCAGGTAATACAGAATCCATCTCGAGCAAATATAGCACTTCCCTTAATGAAAAGGTCGCGGTCAACGCCTTTAAGATCAGTTTTTACAATCTTTCCTTTTTCTTCTTTAACTGATTTTCCATTAAGATGTGCCAATGCAGTTTCATGAGCATGCACCATCCATTCATCAAGAGGCTTCTTCCCCGCTTCTATTACAATTGGCAATCCCTTATCTTTTTCTAACCAAGAAGCCGCCACAATCGCTTCCAAGCGTACTCGTCCATGCTCATCTCTAGCTGCCTGCATTAACAAATCTGTTTGATCTGCTACTTGGTGTCCCGTATACCGTAATACATGAACCGCTGCTGCCCTTGCCCGGTAATCTTTGGCATTAAGCATCTGTTTAAGCAATTGCTGATCTACGTGATTAAGTCCCCAACTTACCCAAAGAGCCTCAAGCATATGATGTTCATATTTTGCATCTTTCTTATCCAGATTGGCCACCCATGTTTTAATATGAGAAAGAACCTCAGAAGCTTTGCGACCCCTAAGTTCAGCCCTTGTACGGTAACGTGTCCTATACTCTGGAAGTTTCAAATTATCTAAAAGCTCATCGATACTTGCATCTGCTATCTTCGCTGGTTTAACCAACGGCCGAGAAGGATAAGTTATCCGGTAAATGCGCCCATGCACATGATCGCGAAGCGGATCACGCGCATTATGCTGCATATGTCCAATCAACACATTATGCCAATCAATAAGATAAAGAGATCCATCAGGTGCAAATTCCATATCTACTGGGCGAAAATTTTTATCATCTGACCATAAAAGATCTTGGCGATGCTTACTCTTATAGCCAGTACCATCATCTACTAATGTATGTTGTTTTGTGCCTAAAAAGCCAATGGTGTTATTAATTAAAAAATCCCCTTGAACATCGTCAGGAAAATGGCGACTGGAAACAAATTCAAGACCAGAAGTCGGCCGTACACGATGCTTTGGCTCAAGTAAGTCCACTGATTTATGGGTAGCTTCCCCATATCTTGGATTAACAGATCCAGGCATCATCCAACGAACATCAGGACTGGAAGTTTCGGCAAAGAAAGTTTGCCCCCAGTCATCAAATGCTATACCCCATGGATTAGGAATTGAAAGTTGAGCTACACGTTCAAGCTTGTGCCGCTGTGGAGTATAACGATAAAAACCTCCATTGGTAGCACGAACCGGCCCATACGGAGTTTCAACATTGGTATGTAAAAAAACTCCTTCACCCATATAAATGGCACCAGAAGGATCTGCAGTATATGCACTATGTGCATGATGTGTATCATGATCATCAAAACCGCTCAAAATAATTTCCTTGGAATCTGCTTTGCCATCGCCATTTGTATCTTTTAAAATCACAAGATTGGTACCCTGAGAAAGATAGACCCCTTCAGGAGCAAATTCAAACCCGATAGGAAGATGTAAGCCCTCAGCAAAAATTGTTTGTTTATCCGCTTTTCCATCCCCGTTTGTGTCTTCGAGTATAATAATCTTATCGTTTGGCTTTTTATCTCCTGGTTTCCAATGCGGATAAGTGGGCATTACGGCTACCCAAAGTCGCCCTTTATTATCAAAAGATAATTGAACAGGATTCTCTAAATCCGGGAACTCCCTTTCAGAAGCAAAGAGGTCAATTTTGTAGCCTGGTGCAACGTGAAACTTATCAAGTGCATCTTGTCCATATAAATATTCAGGGTTACCATTCTTTTCAGGATCAAAATTTGTTTTTACAGTCGGAAGCTTAGACGTTTTCAGATCGGCAGCATCTAAATCCATTTTTTCTCCTTTAACCGCATGCCAAATAGCTTCATCCCTTATTGCAGTCATCTCACGGATTTTAGCAACTTCAGCAGGATAATTGTCTTGACCGAAAGGATTATACCGCCTTCCATAAGCATGAACGCCATTCGGAATTTTAAAATCATTATGCCACATCCAGTTTTTCTCAAGAACAGCAGCATGCACCAATTCACGATTCTGTTCAGCCTTTGCAGAAGTTTTTCCAAAGGCCTTATCAGCAAGAAGTGTTGAAAACTTAGCATAGCCTTCATCAGTAAGCTGAAATCCATCAATTGTCAAAGGCTCATTCGTAGATTCAAACCATTTACTCGATGGTGTAAAAGCATCTACGAAGTATACCTTATTTTGGGCAGCTATTTCTTCCATAGCTTTCGTATACATTTCAAGATTTATATTTTCCTGTTTTCCATTGGGTAGATCATATTTATCAGAAAGATCCTCAAAGGCTATTGGAGATACGATTACAAGTTGAGCTATTGTATCTCCATTGTATTTTTGCTTTAAAGTGTGTTTAATAAAAGCATCCAGTTCTGCTTTATAATTTTCCAGGCCTTCCGCACCTTGAAACGATTCGTTATATCCAAAAAAAGCTACAATGACATCTGGTTTTAGCATGGTAAGCCATTCGTCTTCAGTTGGGAAATGCCCTTCACTGCCTGAATTAGTAGCCAGTTCAGTCTGAAATTTTTCTGCACCCGGAAATGCCCAAGGTGAGTTCCGCGAAGCGTGGGGTCTAAATCCCGGCGTGTTTCCACCATCACACATGTTACGGATAAATAACAAACTGTCAGGATACCGGAGCTGCATTTCCGTTTCAAAATGACCGAAATTCATCATTCTAGAGCCAAGGTTATTGCCAATTAAAACAATACGCGACCCTTTCTTAAGTTTCACAACATGTGAGTCCGATTTAGTGCAATGAAATGCGCCAAATAAGATTACTACTAAGCCAAAGATTGAAAGCAGTATTTTTAGATTTTTTTTAATACTTATTATCATGTTCTGTTTATGTATGGTACTATAAATGTACTATAATTATTTCTTTAACATATAAATCCAATATAGTTATTGGTAGAACATAGCTAATAACCTAAATTTTGAGAAAGGTTTTTGTTTTCCCTAATTTCTGCTGTTGGAATAGGAAAAAGAAGTTCTCTTTCTTTTAATACAGGACCGTAGCTAAATTTATGACCAACGAATTCATCAAACGATTTGGTAGCCACGTTAAATGCCTTCCGCAAACGAACCATATCAAACCAAGTCTTATTTTCAAAACTAAGTTCATACCAACGCTCTTTCCATACAGCAATTCTGAATTGTTCTTGACTAAGTCCTGATAAATCAGGCAGATTTGCTCTACTTCTTATTTTATTAACAGCTTCATATGCTTCAGTTGAAGGGCTACCGCCTGCCTCATTTGCAGCCTCCGCATAAATAAGGAGCACTTCTGCATAACGCATTAAATTCCAGTTAAGACCACTGCTGGTAGTTCTAAGATGTGCTTCAGTATCAAAGTGTTTGTATAGATAATAACCTCCAAGATCAATAGTTTTGTTTCTATCTGAACTCAAAGTATATGTTTTATAATAAAACTCCTTCTCTTCTGTGCGTTTATCTCCAGCTTGATAAGATTCTACAAATTCCTTATTTGCAAAAATTCCCCCTGTTTCATCTGAATAGGCAGAAATACCTTGGTTATAGGGTATTATCGAAGTTTGCCAACCTGATGGTTGTATATTTGCCGCAAATTGCACCATAAATATAAACTCACCCCGATTTTTCGTCTCTACACTATGTAAATCATCATAAGAGTCAAAAAGAGAGTATTTATTTGATTGTATTACCTCATAAGCTTTATCTGCTGCTTTTTTATAGTATTCGGTTCCTTTTTTCAATGGGAAACCTGCCATGGTAAGATATACGCTTGACAATAATGATTTTACAGCTCCCAACGTTGCCCTCCCAGAGACATCAGTATAAGGAAGCCCTAACGATTCTGCAGTTACTAAATCCTCAACAATTTGATTGTAAACCTCTTCTTCAGGTGCCGCGTTAGGGTAAAGATCCGAGGAATTCAAGCTTACAGGTTCAATGATTAAAGGGACTTTTCCAAAGATTCTCACCAAATTATAATAATAATAGGCTCTTAAAAACCGAGCTTCACCAAGGTATTTATTTTTTAAAACTTCATCCATAGAAATTTCTGGAATCTTGGCAATAGCAAGGTTTGCATTGGCTATTCCTCTATAGCTGCTGGTCCAATAAGTAGCCCCATACGAGTTATCAGAATTATTAACCAGATTACGAACGTTAATGCTATGAATGGCTTGTCCTAATTCCGTATTTGCAAGACCGGTTGCAAACTCAAGCATCATCCAAGGTGCACCATTGAACCCTCCACCAGTTGTTGACATTAAACTTTCATAAATAGAATTAACTACGCTTTCTGCATGTTCTGGTTTTGTAAAATAATTTTCCATCGTAAAGTTAGAGCGATCGGGCTCTTCAAGAAATTTATTACAACTTGTTCCAGCAAATAACAGAGATCCACATACTAATAGTTGTCCGATTGTTTTTATATTGATTTTCATTACAGTACGTTTTTATAAGATGAATTATAATACAATATTCAGACCTAGCATAAATACACGAGGCTTTGGATAATCATATAATACTACTCCCTGGTCAAAAGTGTCACCCGTTGTTGATGATTCAGGGTCATATCCTGTATACTTCGTATTTAAAAAGAAGTTTTGAACAGAAGCATATATTCTCACTCTATTTAGGTGTAACCTTTCAACATATTGCGGTGCTAAAGTATACGAGAGTAAGATGTTCCTGCCTCTGATAAAAGAAGCGTCTTGAACTCGATATGAATCTTCATTTGTATTGTATCCTGCAGATACCGGACGCAATTGTGCCAATGGGGTATCTTGGTTCTCAGGTGTCCAACCGTTCAATACGGTTTTAAAACTGTTGGCTATTCCTACACGGTCTTCTGCAGAGTGCTTACTTCTAAATAAAACATCATTTCCATACATAAACTGTAAGTCAACAGTTAAGTCAAAGTTCCTATAGCGAACTGTATTTAAAAAAGTACCAAAACCATCAGGAATCCCTTTTCCAATTATAGCACGATCTTGGTCATTGATTTGGCCATCGTTATTCGTATCCTGATATTTAATATCGCCAGGTTTTTTCAGATATTTTGCTGCTTCGGTCTCTTCATCAGTACCCCAAGTTCCTAGATGAATATAACCAAAGAAAGAACCCACGGGTTCTCCCTCTCTTATGACGCTTGATCCAGAGAAAATATCACTTCCACCGGTTAAGGCTTTTACTTCATTCTTATTTATAGAAATATTAAATGTAGAATTCCAGGAAAAATCAGGCTTATTTATATTTAAAGTATTAACAGCAAATTCAACACCACGGTTCTCCATACTACCAATATTCTTAGTTACAGTTGAAAACCCGCTACTCGATGGTACCGGTGCGTTTAATAGCATATTAGTAGTTAACTTTCTATATACATCCACTTCTAGCGAAATACGGTTTTTGAATAAACCCAATTCCAATCCAGCATCAACTTGGGCTGTTTTTTCCCATTTAAGATCAGGGTTTGCTAGACGGTTTACCCCTATCCCAACTGCCCTTTCTCCATTAAATATAACTGAATAATTTCCCATTCCGGCAAGGGCCTGATAAGCAGTGATCTCAGAATTACCCGTTATACCGTAACTGGTTCTAATCTTAAGATTGGAAACAGCTGGTAAGCTTTCCATAAAGTCTTCCTCTGATACTCTCCATGCCAATGCTGCTGAGGGAAAGAAAGCATACCTGTTAGCTGAGCCGAATTTCGAAGAACCATCCATACGTCCGGTTAAGGTAAAAAGATATTTATCTTTTAAACCATAATTAATTCTACTAAAATAGGAGTTCAATCCATATGCACTTGTTCCAGAACTTGGTGGCCTCGGATTAGCACCTGCACCCAAATTGTTGAATTGAAAGTAATCATCCTGAAAATTTTGTGCAGCTGCCGTAGCACTAAACCTATCAACATGCTGCCACGAAACACCTAGTAAACCAGTAAAAGAATGAATATCTGCAAACTTCTTATTATAAGTAAGGTAATTTTCAAACTGCCATGAATTATGACGTTCATTCATTACCGATGCGTCTCCACCTTGGTCACGGGAAATATAATTTAATGTTCGTCCTCCATAGTAATCTACTCGTTGGTTAATAATATTTGTACCAAGAGTTGATCGTAATTCCAATCCTTCTGCAAGAGATATATTGGTATAAAAATTCCCCAGCATAGTTTGTGTCTTTACATAATATAATCGGTTCTCTACAATGTCCAAAGGATTTCCACCGCCTTCCATTCCTGGATAATCTTCATTTCCTCCCCACCTTCCATCTGGATATTTCACAGGAATAATTGGAAGAGCCTCTAATACTTGCCTCATAGCAATAATACCACCACCACCAAGCGGGTCAATCTGACTTTCATCTTGATCATTGTAACTTAAAGAACCGCCAACTTTTAACCAGTCTTTAATTTGAGAATCCATTACAAAACGGCCCGAATAGCGTTTTAACCACGAATTTTTGACTAGCCCATCTTCATTCCGATAGCCAAGAAATGCACCATAATTACCCTTTTCATTACCGCCGGTAAATGCCAGTTGATGATTCTGAGTAAATGCGTTTTGAAAAGCTTCGTCTTGCCAATCCGTATCATATAAAGGATTACCTTGAGAATCAAACAATAATGGATCAGTTCTTTTCAATTTTGGGTCTGTATATTTTCCACCTGCCCAGCCAACAGGATCAAATTTCTCAGCATTTTCATAAGCAATTTCTTCAACCAATAAAAACTCGCGGGAATTTAAAAGTTCTAATTTACGAGGTAATGTACCGATACTAAAATCACTATCATAATTCACCATTCCACCAGATTTGGTACCTCTTTTAGTTGTAACCATTATAACTCCGTTTGCACCTCTTGCTCCATAAATTGCAGTCGATGAAGCATCTTTCAGCACTTCAATAGAGGCAATGTCATTTGGATTAATATAATCAATTGGAGTACTTCCGTTAGTTAGATTGGTGACATTTAAAATAACCCCATCAATTACATACAGCGGATTATTCGTAACACTTACAGAGGTATTTCCCCGTATCCTAATGTTAGATCGACCGCCTGGCCGACCTGAATTTACGGATACATTTACTCCTGTTATTCTTCCTGCCAATTCTTGATTAAGTGATGCTGAAGGACGCTCTTGGAGAGTTTCACCTTTTACCGTTCCAACCGCACCGGTAAGATCTGATTTTCGTTGTGAACCATAGCCAATTACCACTACATCGTCTAAGGAAGTAGTCGATGGAATCATTGAAACATTTACAACTGCACGATTATTAATAGGCACTTCCAGAGGTTGAAATCCTATAAATTCAAATACAAGTGTACTGCTGCCGTTAGGAGCGTTAATTGAATAATTACCATCCGCATCTGAAGTGACCCCGATAGTTGTTCCTTTTATTTTAACAGTTACACCATGTAAACTTTCACCATTTTCTGTAGAAATCTTCCCTGTAACCGTTAGGTTTTGAGCAAATGCATTAGATAACAAGGCAAAATAAAAAATAAAAAGAATTCTTAATTTCTTGAGTAATTTTTTTTGTAGCATGTTTTTTAATTTAGGTGGAATAATGGCATCGACTGCACAACAAGGTGCTAACACCCTTCGGCATCTTTTAAGCTTGATAAAAATACAAATGATTATATGTAACACCGTCCTGACCTATCCTGCAAAGAACTATTTTTTCAATTAAAATTTAAAATATGAATTAATTTTAAAGAAAAAATAGCCTATTGTAGGTAAAGAAGAGAATATAATTGGTTATTTAATAGGTCTACCAAGTTACTTTGGTCTCTTTCCATGATTTGGAAGAAGCAGAATTTATAACAGCTTCACAAACTTTCTGAGTTTCAAGAGCATCCTTAAATGTTGGAGCACAGTTTTCACCAGATTCTAAGCTTTTCAAAAAATCAGCTGCTTGATGAACAAAGGAATGCTCATAGCCAATAGACAGGCCTGGCACCCACCATTTATCCATATAAGGTTGATCTCCATCGGTTACATGAATTGAACGCCAGCCTCGAACCGTTGAGTCATCCGAGTTATCGAAATATTCTAATCTGTTTAAATCATGAAGATCCCACCGGATGGAACCTTTCTCACCATTAATTTCTAAAGTAAAGAGCGCTTTATGTCCTCTTGCGTAACGTGAAGATTCAAATAATCCCAAAGAACCATTTTCAAAATGGCAATGAAAAATACAAGCATCATCGATTTTCACTTCTTGCAATTTACCAGTATCTTCGTGAATACGTTGTTTAACAAATGTTTCAGTCATAGCAGACACATCGGTGATGCCGCCATTTAACCACATAGCCGCATCAATACAGTGCGCTAACAAATCACCTGTAACGCCTGATCCCGCAGCATCGGCATCCATGCGCCAAAACGCCCTTCCACCTTGTGGCAAGTCTTCATTGATTGTCCAATCCTGTAAGAAATTAGATCGGTAATGAAATATCTTGCCCAATTTTCCAGAATCTATAATATTTTTAGCTAAAGTTACGGCAGGAAGACGGCGATAGTTGTACCATACTGTATTTTTAACGTTTGCTTCACTTATTGCATCAACCATTGATTGTGCTTCCTCTAAAGTTCTTGCAAGAGGTTTTTCGCAAAGAATCATTTTACCAGCTTTAGCACCGGCTATTGCAATTTCTGCATGCATATTATTTGGAGTACAGATATCAATAGCATCGATATCGTCTCTTGCGATAAGAGCTTTCCAATCTGTTTCAAAAGATTCATAACCCCATTGATCCGCAAAAGCTTCTACCTTATCCTTACTTCTAGAACAAACTGCCTTTAATATGGGTTGATATTGAAGATCCGGAAAAAAATTTTTCACTCGATTATAAGCATTCGAGTGAGTCCTACCCATAAAACCACATCCTATTAACCCTATTCTTAATTCTTTTTTTTTCATAATAACGTCTATTAATTAATAAAAAAATATGAAAAACTATTTTCTTTCATAAATATGATACTTATACTTTTAAAAACCAGTTACAATACTAAATCTGGATTATCGGGTCCAAAATGCTTCAGCATTACTATCGGATCAGTTGTAGAGTGATTAACAATTGTAACACCTTCCATTGCTGCTTTTTCTGAAACAAAGAATTCATCATTAGTTAATTGGCCATAACGTATCAATGCAGGTGTTTCAATTTCCCAAACTCCCATTTTCCCACGTCCCTGCATCATAATGAGGCCATATGCACCACTATCTTTAATTGTGACGGTTTTACCTGGTAAAACGGTAAGCTCTTTTGCACTAAACGCACTGGATTTATAGCAAATCCAATTTTCAATATAACCTTCCTCTTGCATTTCATCTATCGATTTAACAGGTTTCGGCTTCATAAAACGGTTTTCCATCATATTAGGATCTAAGTTTAATTCCCAATCAATAACATCTAACAACTGTTCATAATCACCTTTACTTTCTTCAGGAGTACCTTTCCATAATAATTCTTCAGGAATGATAGCTTCATTTACTAAAGATTGATACATGGCAAAAACATCAGAAGCTTTTTGAGGTTCATAAGTGCACATACTTCCAGGTGCATGAAGTAAACCAGGAGGAACGTCCCACCCTGTTCCAGGATCTAGGCGATATGCCTGAGAATAACTTGTAATTTTATTATCTCCTTTAGTAAAATTCATTAAGCACTCCTTTATCTGCTCTCTAGATGTACCTGGTGAAATTCCCATAAAAGTATAAGGAAAATCTCCTCCATGATTATTAAGCTGTGGTGGAAAATAATAAGCTTCTGGTTTTCCCTTTTGCCCAATTAGCGCCGCCTTTTCATCATTGTGATGAATATGATGTGGAAGAGGGCCCATGTTATCAAAAAATTTCGAATACATTGGCCATGCTTGATATTCATTCCATAACCGTTCTCCTATTAAATCTCCTTTTAACGACTCAACTGCATCTTTCAATAATACTCTTTCTTCTTTTTCCCCATCATTGGTCACTATAAAACTCAATCCTTCATGTTCTCCTGTTAAAGGTCCATTTTCAGCAGGTGTTGTTGAAGAAAACCATCTTTCATCAATACCACCACGTTCACCCCCCAATACATAATAATCATCTGGATGGAGTTTAATTCTTCTTCCCGGTACACAAAATGATCTAGGAACCCATGTAGGTACCAGCCTTAATATGCCATTTCCTTGCGCAAGAGCTTTTTCTGCAATACTCATATTCATTTTTATTAATTTAAGTTAACTATTTGAATTTTTATTTAAGAAATCGTTAATATCAGCATTCTTATTTAATATCTTAATAGAAAGATCATACTCTTTGGTCTCTCCCGGATTAATAAATATAAGCTGGCCATTCTGTCTTGCTTTCGCTTGACCTATTGGAGGATTTGTTCCTGGTTCTAGACCCGTTACAAATTCTCCTTTTCCCCAATGTTGCCAGTTTGTTAACCAAGGTAATTGGTCTTTTTGAAACTCAAGAACCAAAGCAATCCCTAAGTTTTCATTATATAAGCCACACGCACAATGTCCGCCATCATCTGTTTCTACATCAATAAAAACTGCCTCTTCCCCTCCACCTAAATGTGATTCCAACGGAGCTGGACAAGTTCGAAAATCCTTCCCTTCTTTAAAAATCTGGTTATCTTCTCCAGATTCTCTTGGTTCCCACTTACCTTGCCATACTATTTTACAACCTTCATCTACCAGTGGCCACCCAAAATTGAAATGATACAGCAACATATGCGGTGCTGGCGTATTACCTCTATTGGTTACTTTATCGTGGATTTTTATAATCGGTTCACCTAAAACTGCAGATATTGTTCTTTTCAATTCTAGATTTGTGCCTAGTGGATGGCCAACCCTCATAGTACCTGTAATGCTCATATCAAATTTACCCAACAAAGGATCAGGCTGCATAATAGATTCAACTTGAGCGGGAGTATTACTTATCTGATCATGTAGTCCTCTAGTTCCATGAATATCGCTTTCAGGTCCTCCGATATGTGTAAGACCACATGTCACCAATAAGCCTCCACCGAATGTTCTTAGCCAATCTGCATTTTTATCTGAAAACGGTTGCGGGTTTGTAATACCAATATTACTATGCCAAGCTAGACTGTGTTGATTATAAAAGGCATCAGAAATATCCATTGCCCGATCGATTACAACTTTAAAACGCAATCCTCCACCAGTATTTATCCAAGCAATGCGAGATCCCTTTCCCAAACCATTATCAAGTATAGAAGTTTCTATCCCACCCAATTGAGTATAATTTGAAACTTTATCTAACCAGGATTTATCTAATGACATCATTTAGTTTACAATTTTTTATCTGTCTCTTATTAAAAGAACAGCATGGTTATCATTTATAAGGTCTAAAGTATTATAGAAAGCTATAATTATTGTTCTTTACCTAAAGTTTCTATATTTCTCTACAGTAAAACTCTTCAATTAATTATGGTATGGCAACCTGTAGCATCCTGTATTGCCAAGGATGGTTTTTTGTTTTACTTATTATTGTTTTTACATTTGGTTATTAATTTGAACAGTTAATTCAATTGTTCTTATAATAGTACCAACAAAAATGAAACATATTCTATTCTTTGGAAATAGCTTAACTGCTGGCTATGGTCTTGATGATACAAACACTGCTTTTCCCGGTCTTATTCAATTAAAAATCAATTCCCTTAACTTGCCCTATCAAGTGATAAACGCCGGTTTAAGTGGTGAAATCACATCAAGTGGCAAGGAACGGATTGATTTATTGCTGGAACAAAAAATAGATATTTTTGTACTTGAATTGGGAGCAAATGATGGATTAAGGGGTTTACCTGTAGATGAAACCTATAAAAATTTACAGGCAATTATTGACAAGGTAAAAGCAGCTTGGCCAGACTGTAAAATGGTATTAACAGGAATGTTAGTTCCACCGAGTATGGGTCAAAAATATTTTGAAAATTTCAAAGCTGTTTTTCCAAAACTTGCAGCCGAGAACAAAATGGCATTCGTTCCTTTTCTGTTAGAAAACGTAGCAACAATACTTGAATTAAATCAGGACGATGGTATCCATCCAACTGCTAAAGGGCAAATAATTATGGCAGAAAATGTTTGGAAAGTTCTATATCCTATTCTATAATATCAGAAAAGGGAAACTATTTTTTTATAAGCTGTCTTAAATTCGTTTTTAACTTTTGTGAAAAAGTGTCTTCTTTTATTAAGTGTGAATTCTCAAGCAGATAGCTAACCGCATAATTATATCCAATATTAATTATTTCACTAGCTTTATTCAAATCGAATAAATTATAATTTATCAAATCTTTGGGCTCAATATACATAAGACAACCATCGGCCGACTGCCTGACCGTTTCAACAAAGCTTAGATGAAAAGCACGATCAATAATCTCCCACAATCCTCGTTTTTCACTCAAATCACGAATAGGATTTACATGAATACAAATAACATCCTTTTTACAGTGAATAAAGGGTTCTACAGGCAAGTTATTAGATAAACCCCCATCCACATAGGGAACCAAATCTATTTCAAAGGCAGGAAAAATAGCAGGAATAGCACAAGAAGCGTTTATTGCTTCAATGATACTACCTGTACTAAATATCTTTTGCCTCCCGTCAATAAAAGAAGTTGCAGTGATATAAAAAGGAATAGGCAATTCTTCAAATGTTTGATATCTTAAATTTTGCTCAATGTATTCAATAATCCTTTTATAAGAAACTAAACCCATTCGAAGAAAATTCCATGTAAGCATTCTTCTACTTAATTTTCCGGCCAAGAGTTCGATAGTTTCATCTGGTGTAAAACCATTTGCTAAAAAGGCACCGGCTATCGCTCCAGAACTTGTACTGGATATTTCAGAAGGATAAATATTCCTTTCCTGTAAGGCTTTCACAACTCCTAAATGGGCAAAGCCTCTTGCCCCACCACCAGAAAGCACAAATGGTTTCTTTATCATTACTTTTTCCTTCATATATTGCAAAATATAGATTTTTTTAGAAACTTATATAAATTTATACATTCAAAAAAATCAGGTTATGGCATATGCATTAATCACTGGAGGAGGTAAAGGAATTGGAAAGGCTATTGCTATTGAATTGGCAACCAAAGGCTATGATATCCTTATTGTTTCCCGCACTGAAAATGATTTAAAGCAAGTATGCATCGAAATTGAAAAAGCAAATACTGTCAAAACATTTTATTTTGTTATTGACCTCTCGCAGGAGCAGTCAGCTGAAAAAGTATTTACTTGGGTAAAATCCCAACACATTGAAATTGAGATATTAGTAAATAATGCGGGTTATGGTTTAAGCGGTTATTTCGCGGAACAACATTTAGAAAAACTAAAAAATATGATGCAATTGAATATGCTTACTTTAATTTCTTTCACCCATATATTTTTACCGCAATTGAAAAAACAAAAAAAATCATATATTCTCAATATTGCAAGCACCGCTGCGTATCAATCAACTCCTGGTTTAAGTACGTATGCTGCAACAAAATCTTTTGTGCTTTCCTTTAGCAGAGGACTTCATTCAGAGTTAAAAAATACTTCGGTTTCTGTTACTTGTGTATCACCCGGACCAACAAATACTGCTTTTTTTCAACGAGCTAACTTAAGTGAAAAAGGATTAAAAAGAATTACAAAAGTACATATGCAACCTGGCATAGTAGCAAAACTGGCTGTTGAAGCATTATTGCAAAAAAATCCAGAAATTATACCGGGCTGGCAAAATAAATCAGCTGCTTTTTTGTCTTGGCTGCTTCCAAAATTTCTTGTGGAAAGGATTGCGGGAAAACTTTTAAATAATGTAATAGAAAGTTAATTCTGTTTTTGAATAATCCCTTTATCCATCATATCTACAATAATTGTTTGGCTAAGTTCCTTACCTAGGGTTTGTGCAGAACTTGGATTAAATGATTTAGTTTGCGCAGAATATTCAAGTCTTTTATTTTCCAGATCGTAGAAATTTGCTTCTAAAATGTAGTTAGTAGATTCAGTATAATATCCCGGCTCATAAATACGAGTATAAACTGTTTGGTAAAAACCCCAAAAATAATTATAATAAGTATAAGGCCTATAGCGTATATTTCCAGGTGTATAATCTTTGTCTTTAGTCCGGTCTAATAATGCTATTACCAGCACTGCATCATATCCTTTATCCTTGATTTTTTCAAGTGCTTCTTCTTCCTTTAAATTTTCGAAAGCTTTTGGTCCATATTCGACATAAGCGGATCCTGCACCTATTCCATTCGCAATTAAATCTTGAACCAGGCCTTTCTCAATACCTTCTCTAACTTCCAGATTTTTAGCATGCATTAATCCCAATACCAGAATTTTATTATATTGTTTTGCCATGGCTTCTGGCGCCTTCCAAGAAGAAACTAAACGGGTACTGTTACATCCGCTTAAAATCAACACAGGTATGATAAATAATACCGTTACAGCTATTCCTATGAGCTTTTTCATCACCTAAATTTTTAATTAAATATTGAAATGGCTTGCTATGTTCCATTTGATATATAACCATGAAATTTAAGTTTTGTTCTTAGATACCCGTTTGGTTATATCAGCGCTAAAGTTTAGAGCTAAATCGATACTTACCTGAACCTATCTCAATCTTTACATAACCTTCTTCCTGACCAAATATTTTTATTAAATCACTGCTTTTTAAAGGTTTACTATTTACCCTCACATCTTCATAATTTTTGGCAGGTATATATATCGTAGCTTTTGTGTTAACTGGCACCGTTACTTCCTGAGAAACATTACTCCCTTCCTTTCTCCAGGATGACTTTATCTGGCCATTGATTGAATGGTAAGTTGCAGCTACCTGATTCACACCATTTTCTGCAAGCTCAGGTCTGATAATAAATGTTCGATAACCAGCTTGATCCGTTTTAATACCAGCCATATTTTGAAACATCCACTCATTGACCGAACCGAAAGCATAGTGGCTGAAAGAATTCATGCCTGCATTATTTTCAAACCCCTTTTCTTTGGTATAACTATTCCATCGTTCCCAAATGGACGTGGCGCCATTTATTACTTCAAAACCCAATGATGGATATTCGGTACTGAGCAATAATTTATATGCCAAAGTAGTACTTCCTGTTTTGGAAAGTGCTGGTAATAACGGCTTGAATCCTAAGAACCCTGTAGTTAATTTATTATTATTTAATTCAACCAATTCCTTTAACCAATGCCCTGCTTTCTTTTGATATCCACTATCCAATAAGTGCATGTATATGGCATTTGCATAAGCGGTTTGTGTATGTCCTTCAAAACCTAATTGCCCGTCCACATATCCCGTACCATCTTTATAGGGCATTGCATCAGTTTTAAACTTTCCATTACTATCTGTATAATGAACCTGAAAGGCTTCCTTGATTCGGTTAACATCGTTTCTAAAACGCGCTGCTAGCCCTTCTTCATCTAGTGCCTCGCATATTTCAACCATTAACTGTGCACAATACCCAAAATATAATGTTGCGAGTAAATCAGGAGGAGTTTTCTTACCTATGGAAAGCCAATCCCCAAACCCTCCCTTTGGATTGATTTCTTCAAAAGACCCTTCCTTAAATAAATATGTGCCCTTACTTTTCCTTTCTAAAAAATCCATGAACGCTACCATATATGGAAGAGATTGAGACAAAATACGAATATCACCATATGCTTGATAAATTTCGTATGGACAGATTATTCCAGCTTCTGACCAACCGGGTGAATAAGTATCCGTAGATCTAATAGCTGGTTTACCGTCCTTTGTCACCGGCATCGGAGCATAAATTGGATAGGCGCCATTAGCCCATTGCGAATCATTTAAATCTGTTATCCATTTTGTATGGAATGCGGCAATATCATTATTGAACGTTGCAGACCTTATATACACTTGTGCATCACCTGTCCATCCAAGCCTTTCATCACGTTGCGGACAATCAGTAGGAATATCCAAATAATTAGCCCGCTGAGTCCATACGATGTTACTATACAATTGATTAAGCATAGTGTTATCCGTTTCAAAGGTTCCAGTTTGCGGAGTTGCTGAACTTAACACCAATCCTGTTAAAAAATCAGGAGTGGGCTTCTCCTTTAAACCTGATACTTCCACATATTGAAAGCCATGAAATGTAAACTGAGGGCTCCAACTTTCACCGTTCTTATCACCTTTTAAAATATAGGTATCTGTTGCACGGGCTTTCCTTAAGTTTTCAGTCATCAGAGACCCATCCGGATGAAGCATTTCTCCATATCGAAATATAATGGTGTCTCCTGGTTTTCCTTTTATATTAACATGCACTATACCTGTAAAATTCTGTCCAAAGTCTACAATATACTTTCCATCTTCATGTTTGTTTATCTCTTTGGGAACTAATTTTGTTATAAGTTGTATTGGGCTGCCAGGATAAAGTTGAATACTTCTTTCTTTTTTATCTGGATAAATACTTACCGATGTCCAAGTTCTATCATCAAATTCAGGTCTATCCCATCCACTTAATTCCAATCTTGCATCATAAGTTTCGCCCTGCAATATGTCAGATTCTATCAATGAACCTTTCGAGGCTTTCCAAGTATCATCACTAACTATCGTTTCTTTGCTTCCATCCTCATATTCAACTTCAACCTGTGCTTTTAATAAGGGCACCTCTCCATAAAACCCTTTTACCTGGGGAGAGCCAACTAACAAAGCATATCCCAGGTATCCAGAATACCAACCATACGATAATACAGCAGCAAAAGCATTTTTTCCATGTTTTAACTTTTCTGTAACATCATACACCTGATAATAAACTCGTTTATTATAATCGGTCCACCCAGGAGCAAAATAATCGTTCCCTATGCGCTGTCCATTAATATAAAATTCGAATAAACCGAGAGCTGTTACATAAAGTCGGGCCGACTTTATTTTTTCTTTTAATTTCTTTTCTGTTCTTAAATAAGGTGCAGGGGGCAGGTGGTATACTTCACCTTTGCCATATTCATTTAAATCAAATCCTATCCAAGAAGCTTTCCAATCTTCCTTATTCAACAATCCTGTTTCCCAGGTCGATGTTTTGCTCCATTTTCCAACCTGTCCGTCTTTATCCCAACTTCTGATTTTCCACCACAATCTAGTACCGGAGGCAGGTGTTTTTCCAAGATAGATAATTTGATTGGTTGCATTGCTTTGAACTTTTCCGGAATCCCAAAAATCGCCTTCATCTCTATCCAATTTTTCAGGTGTGGAAGCTACTAATATTTGATATGCGTTTTGGTATTGATTAGATACGTTGGATTGTAGTTCCCAGCTTAATCGTGGCTTTTGAACATCAACAAAAGGATTTTCTTTGTATTCAGCCCGTAAATAAACAGGTAAGAGATCCGATTTGGAATAAGCTTTCTGAGTGAATGCAAAGGATATAAGAAAGATACTGTAATAAAAATATAATAACTTCATCTATTATATGATTTTAACACCTTTAGGGGCTTTGATTACTGACTTAATCTTACCATCTGTTTGTTTGGTATGCTTAACATATAAAATGCCGTACGGAGTAGGAAATGTTCCTTCAACAAATGACAGATCACCTAAATGCGGTTCAATCTTAATTACTTTTGAACCGGGTGCAATCACTTTTATTCCAAGTACATGTTCTGTTAACCATGCTGTAGGGCCAGATGCCCAACCATGGCATAAACTGTGTCTGAAGCCTTCATAACAATAAGCTCCATAATCACCATGAATGTCTTTCTTTCCCAATGGTACCAATTCATCAATACCTGATGCATTAGGAACCCAGTCTAAGTTAAAATCTTCCCAGAAAGTAGTAGCTCCTAAATCAAGCATTGCTCCCCAATACTGTCTAATTACATCTATGCTACCTTGGTAATCACCTGCCTTTGCCTTCGCTTCTAACATGTAATAACCGTAAAACGTTGAGAAGTTAGCGGCTCCCCCTACTGACAATACATCTGTGTTAGCCTGTTCGGCTGGTATAATACCAGCAAGGGCCATTAAAGCTGCCGCTTGCTTTGAACCGTTAGGATCTGGAATATACTGTTTTAAACGGTTAACCGTTTCATTGCAAAGGTTTTCTGTTTCCTGATCGCCCAAAATGCGGCTGAGCTTTGCAGCAGTAGATAAAGACCAAACCGTCATAGCTTGCAACCCTGCATGGATGCCTTCTGGGTTTTCACTTGATGGCCAATCAAGAAAACGGGTACCATCCATCTTCTCCCGATTATCATCACCAATTTTGGATATAATCTGCCGTACCAGGCCATTTAAATATTCTTTTTGTTCTTTCAAGTATTCCAGATTTCCATGATGCATATACCAATCATAGTGTAGGATTATCCACCACATAGAATAAGTACTTATACCATTCATCCAACCCGGTAAAGGAGCAATGTCTCTAGATAGGTCAAGGCTTTTAGGAACCACTTCATTATATCCAAAAACCGTATTAACGGTCGCCACTTCAGGATGTAGATCTCCAACCCATACCAATCGGTCACGTTTTATACCGTCCCATAAATAATCCTGCATGTTTAAGTGCACAGTATAGGCTCCCGTTTCCCATATTTTGTTCAAACGCTCGTCGCTACTTTTAAAGGATCCCAGATAAGAGATATCGCGGTACGTAAAAATTGCTCTTATTTCTTTGAGATATAATTCAGCGTCTTCTTCCTCCAGATCTATACGGACAAAGCGAAAACCACTCTCCCCAACCTGAATTTTACCTAACCAGGGAACCAAGGTAGTGAAATCTCGTATGGCGTGATCATTAGTCGCACCTTTTTCTCCAATGTTTGACATAGCTTCGCTCGCAGATTCTCCAAATCGGACTCTGATCTTAAGGGGTTTATTCCCATTCCACATTCCGGTCACTATCTCTAGTCCCCCGTGCAACTCCTTTCCAAAATCAAGAAGAATTCCTGCTTTTTGAGCTGAACCTTCATTCTTTAAAATACTTATATTCCGATTGGTTAAATCTGCCTGTCCTGTTCCAGGTTCAAGCAGATGTTCACTATTTTTAACATTACCATTTTTCCACAATATTCTTACCGGTGAAACAAACTGTCGTGTTAGCGGGCTAGAAGTTGTTTGCTGTCCTTGGGTAGAAATCGCCAAAAAGCAAAGGAGAAATAAATTAAACGCAAATTTTTTGAACATTATTTTATTTGAACTACAACCAATTATTGAATTTAATAAACACTATTTTGCCTTGGGTACTTTCAGGTTCTGATTGTATTAATGTACCTATGTATTCTGTTATTAATAACAGAAATAAAGAATATCAATATTAGATTAGTGGGAAACAGGTCCTTCGTTAAAGAATATATACAATCCATCTTTACCGGCAACAACAATATCCTTTCGGCCATTACCATTTAAATCGGCAATTGTAAAATAAATACCTGCACCTTTTCCCTCACCTGCAGCACCATAACTGATAATGTTTTTTGTAAAGGATTCACCGTTCCATTTATAATAGTATAAACCTACAGGATCATTTGCTCCTGGGTCATTACCGTTATGAGCACGATAACGTTTACCAGTAATCAATTCATTTTTTCCGTCTCCATCAATATCTACCCATTCCATCGTATGAAATTGTGAATTGTACGGATCTATCGGATGCTTTATCCAACTTCGTTTCCCTGCTTTATCTATTTCTTGCTCATACCAATCTAAACCATAACCGTGGGCTTGGCCTACAATTAGATCGTTTAATCCATCGGAATTCACATCTGCTACTATAATTGGAACACTTGCATCTCCAAGATCTAACTCTTTATGTAATAGCCATTTACCCTTTACTTTGTCCTTAGGTGCTTCCATCCAGCCATTACTAAGAATGATATCATCTTGACCATCCATATTTATATCACCAAAACCCATCCCATGTCCTTGTGTTTCAGCAATCTCAACTTTTGTAAAATTACCGGTATTCTTTCCCTCCGCACTTTTTTCCAGTTTATAGAATTTTAATGGGTGGTGGGGATTATTTGGAAAAATTTCGGGAAAGCCA
>Ga0160445_100360_pt1 | contig 26025 bp, 22 predicted proteins | sample HID1972M_E1MG_FD_108215 | JGI IMG/M metagenome (GOLD analysis project Ga0160445, IMG submission 108215) | Enriched pill bug-associated microbial communities from UW Madison campus, WI, USA - HID1972M_E1 MG | ecosystem: Host-associated > Arthropoda: Insects > Digestive system > Unclassified ... | reverse complement strand
CCAATAGCTATGCTTTTTATGTAATGCAGGCTGGAAAAGAAAACCAGCGTGCAAGATATGTACAGGGATTAAGTGCTGCTTTAAAAGACGTAGTTAATAAAGACAATAAGGGATATATTATTTCTTTATTGCATAAAGCGGGAAAAGATGATGCAATTGCTGCATTGACTCCTTTTTTAACCGATGAATATCTTTCTGAAAAGGCGTCAAGGGCATTGGCCAGAATTGGTTCTGAAGCAGCATCCAAAGTACTTTTAAATGCTTTGCCATCGGCTAAAGGTCATGCTTTGATTTCTGTTATTGAAGCTTTGGGTGATACACGGTATGCTGGAGCTGAATCAGCTCTTTTGCCATTAGTAGGAAAGGATGATCCTGAAGTACAGAAGGTTCTGTTGTATTCCCTTTCCAATATCGCAGGTTCTGAATCTGCTGAGGCACTTAAAAATGCTGCGTCTAATGCAGGTTATGTATATGATGTCACAAATGCTACTGCTTCTTATATCCATTATGCTTCCCGCTTGGTTAAAAATGGAAATAATAATCTTGCCGAAAAATTGGCTTCTGATCTACTGAAAGACGCAAGTAGTGATCTGCAAGTGCCTTCTCGTATTGCTGCTTTGAAAATCTTAACTGATATTCATGGTAAAGATTATACAAAAAACTTAGTTAAAGCTGCTAATGATAAGAATTTGGAATACCGCGTTGCAGCATTAAAGTTTGCTGCACCTTTTTTAGATCAGGGAAATATTTCAGACTGGACTAAAGGTCTGAAGAAAGCAAATACGGATGCTAAACCTGATTTTATTGCATTTTTAGGCGCAAGCAATAACCAAACGGTTCTTCCAACTATTAAAAAGTCGTTAAAAAGCAAATCAAAGGCAGAGCGTGCTGCAGCTATTGCGGCATTATCTAAATTAGATGGAGATAAGGCCGCACCTGCATTACTGGATTTATTAGCTAAAGGCGACTCCACAGACAGACCTGCTTTAAAAGAAGCTTTCTTAACAATGAAAGGTGAACAGGTTCAACCTTTATTAACAGCTGCCCTGGCAAAAGAAAATTCTGAAAACAAAGTTATCTTAATTGAAATACTTTCTCATCGTGCGTACCCAGGTAGTTTTTCTGCAATCAATACTCTCTTAACTGATAATGATGCAACCGTAAAGAAAGCTGCTTTTGAAGCTCTCCCACAAGTAGCACGTTCTACAGATTTACCTGTTCTAATCACTTTAATGAACAATAGCGCAGATGAAAAGTCAGTTCAAAAAGCGATCATTAATGTAGTTGAATATAGTCTAAACAAGGATCAGGACATTTCAAGCATTTTAAGTCACTACAAGGGTCTTAACGATCAACAGAAAGTTAATTATTTAGGAATTCTATCAGGTATAGGTGGTGAAAGTGCGTTAGAAGTAGTTATAGAATCAAGTAAAACTGGCGATCCAAACTTAATGAATGCTGCAATATTGGCTCTTTCTAATTGGAAAGATGAAAGCGCGCTTCAGACTTTAATTGATTTAAGCAAGACTACACAAAATGAAACCCAGTTTGATTCAATTATGAAAGGGTTGATCCGTCTTACTGCAACTGCAAATATTACAGATGAGCGAAAGGTATTGATTTACCGTGACGCAATGGAAGTAGCAAGAACAACAGCTCAAAAGCAATCGATTTTGCAAAACATTGAGGCAAATAATACATATAACGCATTGATCTTTGCTGGTACATTCTTAGATGATAAGGATTTAGGAAAAGTTGCTGCCAATACCGTCATGAATATAGCTTTAACAGATATTAGTTTTAATGGTGAAGATGTTAAAACATTGCTTACTAAAGTTATTGCTCTTTTAAGTGGTAGTGAAAGCAGTTACTTAAGAGAAGCTGTAACAAAACATATAGCTGAATTGCCAAAAGGACCGAGCTATATTTCATTGTTCAATGGAAAAGATTTAAGCGGTTGGAAAGGCCTGGTTGCAGATCCAATCAAAAGAAGTAAAATGAGTGCCAAAGAATTAGCAGCTGCTCAGGTTAAAGCAGATGAAGAAATGCGCCAAGGCTGGGTAGTTAAGGATGGGGTTCTGCTTTTTACTGGTAAAGGGAATAATATTGCAACAGTAAAGCAATACGGTGATTTTGAAATGTTGGTAGACTGGAAACTGGATAAGGATGGAAAAGAAGGGGATGCAGGTATTTATCTACGCGGTACGCCTCAAGTTCAGATCTGGGATATTTCCCGCACAAACGTAGGTGCTGAAGTAGGTTCTGGTGGTTTGTACAATAATCAGAAATATGATAGTAAACCAATGAAGGTTGCTGACAACCCTCTGGGAGAATGGAATACAATGAAAATCAGAATGGTAAGCGAAAAGGTAACTGTGTATTTGAATGGAGAACTGGTTGTTGATAATGTAACTTTAGAAAATTACTGGGATAGAAACCAATCTATTTTTCCGGTAGAACAAATTGAACTTCAAGCGCATGGAACGTTAGTTTACTATCGTGATATCTTTCTAAAAGAGATTCCGCGTAAAGAACTCTTTAAATTAAGTGAACAAGAAAAAAAGGAAGGATTTAAAGTTTTATTTGATGGAACTAATTTAGATTCATGGACCGGTAACACTACATCTTATTTAGTAAGTGATGAAGGAACTCTGGCAATCTATCCTACTAAAGATTCAGGAGGTAATTTATATACAAAAGAAGAATTTGGTGATTTTATTTATCGTTTTGAATTTCGCTTAACTCCTGGAGCAAATAATGGAATCGGAATTCGTGCTCCTCTTACAGGAGACGCAGCTTACGAAGGTATGGAAATACAAATACTGGATGATGATGCTGACATGTATAAAGACTTAGCTATCTATCAATACCATGGTTCGGTCTATGGTGTTATCCCTGCTAAGCGAGGAAGCCTTAAACCAATGGGAGAATGGAATCAGGAAGAGATCTATATTAAGGGGAATGACATCCAAGTAACTTTAAATGGAACCGTGATTCTTAAAGGAAATATTGCTGAAGCTTCTAAAAATGGCACCTTGGATAAAAAAGAGCACCCTGGTTTAAAAAGAACTAGCGGTCATATTGGGTTCCTTGGACATGGATCAGAGGTTCATTTTAAAAACATTCGTATCAAAGATTTAAGTAAATAAGTATTATAAATTAAAAATTGAAAAAATGAACAAACAGTTTGTAACCGTCGGAATTTTAGCTGCGGCAATTGGTTTATCATCATGTAATAACCAAGCGACCAATAATAAAGACGTTTCAGAAGCAGATAATGTGGAAACAACAAAACAAGATAATGAATGGATTGAACTTTTTGATGGAAAGTCTTTAGCCGGTTGGCATGGTTTTAATAAAGACGGAGATACGGTTAATAATTGGATAATTGAAGACGGTGCCTTAGTTTGCTTGGGTGCAGCTGAATGGGATTCAGGTGGAGATATTGTGTCAGAAAGAGAATTTGGGAATTTTGAACTTGTTTGGGATTGGAAATTAGAGGCTGGTAGTAACAGTGGTGTTATGTACCATGTAGTTGAAGGCCCTAAATATAAAGCGCCTTATGAAACTGGCCCTGAATATCAAATGATTGATGATGAAGGATGGCCAGGCGAATTAGAAGACTGGCAGCTGACTGGCGCTGATTATGCTATGAACTTAGCTAGTGACAAGAAAGTTGTTAAACCAATAGGTGAGTGGAACTCAAGTAAAATCGTTTATGAAAATGGACATGTAGAACATTGGTTAAATGGCGACAAAATTGTCGAGTTTGAAGTCGGAACTGATCAATGGAATAAAGAAAAGGCTGAAGGAAAATGGAAAGACTTTCCTGATTATGCTTCCGGTAAGAAAGGAAAAATAGCTTTACAAGACCATGGTAAAAAAGCTTATTTCAAAAATATAAAAATAAAAGAGCTATAGTCCACACTTAAATGAGAGCAAAAAAAAGCTGATCCTTGACAAAATGGTCAGCTTTTTTTTGCTCTGATTTTTAAGAAACAGGACTATTTATCGGATCCTGATGTTTAATTTAAAATAAAACTGACACTATTCTTAAGCGCAGCATGCTTTAAATAGTCTGAGGCTTAAAAGGGTGTTCTGACCAAGTGTATAGGGAGTTTGCCTTATATAACGCAGGTTACTCCCAGACGACTCCCTGAGAACTCCCTATTGGTGTAATCGAAAGGCCGTTTTAGATTAATGTAAGCTTAGTCCATTTATTCAAGAGATTACCTAAGAAATAGTTTAATGGTTCCTAGGTTGATAAATAAGGTTTAGTAGATTGAAAAATAGATTCTGCTGAATGAAATCCTAGATCAACAGAATTATTAATAATATAGTTCACTTCCTAAAAAACAAAGTTATCCTAAACGTGTTAATAGTAAAATATTTAAATTTCACTTAAACTTTACTTAAAAAGAATATGCAAAATTGGCTTAAAACAATAGTAGCAGGCGCTGCAGCCTGGAAATGGGGCGGCGGGTGCTTTGGAACCATCTTGGTTTTTGTAATTATATATTGGCTTTTGGGTCAGCCAGGTTGTTAATAATCTTTAATCATCCCATTCATCTGTATTTTTTATTCCTAGCTTTTTGGCATTAAATACTGGATCAACTCCTTTTTTGCGTTGATTTACATAGTCTTTAAATGCCAGTAGAGCAGGTTTTCTTAAAAGGAGAATTGCGATTAAGTTTATCCAAGCCATTAATCCTACACCTATATCTCCAAAAGTCCATGCAAGTTCAGCAGATTTTATGGTACCATAAAATGTAGCCGCCATAATGGAACCTCTTAATAACCAGAGCATCCATTTTTGGGTGCCTTTTTTATTTAAATAACTTAAGTTGGTTTCAGCGATATAATAATAAGCCATAATCGTAGTAAACGCAAAGAATAATAGCGCAATAGCTACAAACCCACTTCCTAAGGTTGGAAAATGTGTATTAACGGCAAATTGAGTGAAAGCGCCAGGGCCTTCATTATGTATGTTTTCTATAATAAAGCCGCCAGCAGGGTTTTCAACGTTGTATTGCCCTGTGAATAAGATCATGAAAGCTGTTGTTGAACAAACGAATATGGTATCGATATATACAGAAAAGGCTTGTACCAAGCCTTGTTTTACAGGATGTGTAACTTCCGCCGCCGCCGCTGCATGTGGTGCTGTACCTTGTCCTGCTTCATTAGAATAAATGCCTCTTTTGATACCCCAAGCAATGGCCATTCCGAAAACACCACTAAAAGCAGGTTCAAAGTTAAAAGCTGACTTGAAGATCAATCCAAATACAGCTGGAATATCCGTTATGTTTAAGCAAATGATTACCACACCCATTAAAATATAAGCACCTGCCATAAAAGGCACCACAATTTCCGCAACTTTTCCAATCCGTTTTACCCCTCCAAAAATTATAAGACCTAGTAATAGGGTAATTGCAGCTCCTGTCATCCATACCGGAATTTCAAACGCATTAGCCATGCTAGATGCGATACTATTGCTTTGAACTCCAGGTAAAAATAATGCAGTACTCAATATAGTGGCAACTGCAAAAAGTACCGCATACCATTTAATACCCAATCCTTTTTCTATATAATAAGCCGGACCGCCTCGAAATTGCCCGTCTTTTACAACTTTGTAAATTTGTCCCAACGTTGCTTCAATGAATGCTGACCCGGCACCAAGAAAAGCGATTGCCCACATCCAAAATACTGCACCTGGACCACCCATGGCAATAGCTGTTGCAACGCCAACGATATTTCCCGTTCCAACTCTTCCAGAAATAGCTATTGAAAATGCTTGGAATGAAGAAACTCCTTCTTTTGAAGCTTTTCCATCAAAAAGAAGCCGAACCATCTCTTTAATATATCGTAGCTGTAAAAACTTGGTAACTATAGAAAAATAAATTCCTGTGCCGATACAAAGAAATATAAGTGCATTACTCCAAATAATATTATTAATAAAAATTGCTATTTCTTCCATTTTCGGTTTGAATTTGATTTTTATACTTTATAAAAGCAAGATAAATTAGGTCTGGACTGAGAAAAGATCACATAAAGAAAAGAATTTTTCAGTGAAGTCTGAGATTTTTTTATAAAAAGTGGGTTGAAATACCAGAATTTTTTGTCTTTCATTATGGTTATTGACATATTAAAAATAAAAAGAGATAATATAATTGTTAGATTAGTCTAAATAAATTAGTTTTGTACTTTAAACTCTTTGGTAATATGAGGTATTGTCTTACTTTAATTATATGTCTTTTTAGCTGTTCCACTGGTAAAAATAAGGACGCTCAAGTATATGATAGACCATTGGTTGTAGTTACTACCAGTTTGTTGGCTGATGTGGTAAAAAATATTGTTAAAGATTCAGCGCGGGTAGAATCTTTAATGGGAGCAGGGGTTGATCCTCATTTATACAAAGCCAGTTTAGGAGATTTAGAAAAATTAATGTTAGCTGATTATATATTCTATCAAGGGTTGCATCTGGAAGGTAAATTAGGCGAAGTTCTTGATAAGTTGGGTAGGACAAAAAAAGTAATGGCACTGGCTAATGAACTTCCAGAAAAATTGATAATTATGGCAGACGAGGTAAGTAAGGTGCCTGATCCTCATATTTGGTTTAATGTAAACATTTGGAAAAAGATTGCAATCAGCGCTTCTGATAAACTAGCTATTCAATTACCAAATTCCGCTAAATATTTTAAGTTGAACACTGAGATTTATATTAACAAACTGGATAGCTTAGACCAATATATCAAAACTGAAATTAACAAAATCCCGAAAGAAAAGCGTGTATTAATTACATCTCATGATGCTTTCAACTATTTTGGTAAAGAATATAATATTGAAGTAAAGGGTTTACAGGGGATATCGACTCTTTCAGAATTTGGCTTAAGAGATGTTTCTGATTTAGTTAAAATGATTGTAAATAGAAATATTAAGGCAGTTTTTATTGAAACTTCTGTTTCTTCAAAGTCGTTGAATGCAGTAGTAGCTGGAGTTAGAGAAAAAGGGGGAAATGTTGTAATTGGAGGAATGCTCTATACGGATGCGTTGGGGGAACCTAGTTCCAAACAAGGAACTTATATTGGTATGATGAAATATAATGTTAATACAATTGTTAAAGGATTGAGATAATGAAAAATGATAGCGTTCTTAAGGTAACGAGCTTAACAGTTGGATATACTAGGAAGCCAGTATTATGGGGAATTGACTTCGAGATCCCTCAAGGAAATATAGTTGGAATAATAGGACCGAATGGGGCAGGTAAATCAACTTTATTAAAATCAATTATGGGAGTAATTCCTATTACAAATGGCTCAGTAGAAATATTTGGCAAGCCGCTTAATGAAGTCAGAAGTCGGGTAAGCTATGTGCCGCAAAGAGAATCTGTAGACTGGGACTTTCCTGCGTCCGTTTTTGATGTGGTAATGATGGGGCGTTATGGAAAACTTGGGCTTCTAAAAAGGCCTGGTAAAGCAGATAAAGAAATAGTAATGGATTGTTTAGAAAAAGTAGGAATGGTAGATTTTTCGAACCGCCAAATTTCTCAATTATCAGGCGGACAGCAACAACGTGTGTTTATTGCTAGAGCCTTGGCTCAAGAAGCTGACTTTTATTTATTGGACGAGCCATTTGCCGGAGTTGATGCAGCAACCGAAGAGACTATTATCAGATTATTAAGAAAAATGTCAGAAGAAAATAAAACCTTGATGGTTGTGCATCATGACCTTCAATCGGTTAAGAAATACTTTGATTGGACAGTCTTATTGAATGTGAATTTAATAGCTTATGGTCCAACTGATACGACATTCTCGGAAGTAAATATTCAAAAAGCTTATGGAGGGAAATTGACCTTGCTTTCCGATGTCAGAAACATTTTAGGTAACACGAATTATCCAAACAAGGAAACTGAGTAATGCAAGCAATAGTTGAATTCTTGTCCTTTTCTGATCCAAATATACGCTATGTAGTAGTTGGATCAATTTTGCTTGCTGCAAGTTCTGCAATTGTTGGGGTTTTTATTGTATTAAAGAAAAAGGCGCTAATAGGTGATGCCATTTCGCATTCTGTACTTCCAGGAATATGTACAGCTTTTCTTTTTTCAGGAAGTAAGAATATCTTATTTCTCATTATTGGTGCCTTTATATCTGGATGGTTAGCCATTATTGTCATCGATTTTATTATCAGCAAATCAAAGATTAAGAAAGATGCAGCAATAAGTTTAGTTTTAACTGTCTTTTTCGGATTAGGTATTGTGTTATTGACCTATATTCAACACAATGGGTTCGCTTCCCAGAGTGGATTAGAAAGTTTTATATTTGGTAATGCTGCAGCTTTAATAGGAATTGATGTAATAGTTTTTTCAATTATAGCTATTATCCTGGTTCTGACAGTGATTGCTTTTTTTAAGGAATTTGCGCTTACAGCGTTCGATGAACCGTATGCGAAAACCATCGGCTTACCTGTGTCTAGGCTTGAACTGCTACTAACAACGCTTACGGTATTGGCTGTTGTTACTGGTATTACAGCGGTTGGAGTAATTTTAATGGCTGCCATGTTGATAACACCTGCAGCTGCAGCCCGGTTTTGGTCAGATAATCTAAAGAAGATTGTGATTATCGCTGCTTGTTTTGGAGCACTTTCTGGCTTTGCTGGAGCTTTTATATCCTATATGGCACCGGCTATGCCTTCTGGTCCATGGATGGTTGTTTCTTCCTCTTGTATTGCTTTTTTTTCTTTCTTTTTTGCGCCAAAGAAAGGATCTGTTTTTAAATGGTGGTATAAAAAACAGCATATTAAAACAACTGACGAGGAAAATATCCTTAAAATTTTTTATCAGCTAGGGGAACCAACGTTCTATTTTGAAAATGAATATTCAGTAAGCCAGTTGGAAGAAGTCCGCACAATAAATCGGAAAAGATTTAAATTTGCTTTAAAACGATTGGAATGGAAGGGTTTTGCTGAAAAAACCAATGCGAAGTGGAGACTTACCGATAGAGGTATTAAGGAATCAGCTCGGATCGTACGGTTACATCGATTGTGGGAATTATATTTAACGAAATATATGCAAATGCCTGCTCATAAAGTACATGAGAATGCAGAGATGATTGAACATATAATTACACCTGAATTAGAAAAGGAACTAGAGATACAATTAGGTTTTCCTGACCGTGATCCTCATGAATCCGTTATACCGAGAATTTAAAAGAACAATGGAATGATTTCATTTTGGATAATATTAACCGGAGCACTAGTGGCTGTTTCTGCAGGTTTATTGGGTTGTTTTTTAGTCCTTCGTAGAATGAGTATGATAGGAGATGCCATTAGCCACGCAGTGTTACCTGGAATAGTAATTGCTTTTTTGATAAGTGGTAACCGTGAACCGTTAACTATTTTGATAGGCGCAAGTGCATTAGGATTAATTACAACTTTTATTATAGAATATCTCCACAAAAAAGTAAAAGTGCAAGGTGACGCGGCCATTGGAGTAACCTATACCTTTTTGTTTGCAATTGGGGTCATTTTAATTAGTTTCTTTGCGGGCCAAGTAGATATTGATCAGGATTGTGTTTTATATGGTGAGATTGCTTATGTCCCTATTGATACGTTGATTACAGAGTCGGGAATAAATATCGGACCTAGGCCCGTATATCTTATTGGTACTTTATTGATTATTATCGTAATTTTTATCACCTTGTTTTTTAAGCAGCTATCCCTTACTGCGTTTGATCCTGCATTTGCAACGGCTATTGGAATTTCAACAGTTTTATGGCATTATTTATTAATGGGCTTAGTTTCGGTTACAACGGTTATTTCTTTTCAATCAGTAGGTGCAATTTTAATTATTAACTTTTTGATTGGTCCACCGGCCATTGCCTATTTACTAACCGAAAGTTTGAAGAGAATGCTTTTGTATACGGTGATTACCGGGATCTTAATTTCCTTTTTTGGTTATCAAATTGCAGCTTATTTAGATGTTTCTGTTGCAGGTTCTATGGCAGTTACCACCGGGATTATATTTGCTATATGCTTTTTATATACTACCTATACCAAGAAAATAAAGAAAAGGAATTTAGGGTTAATACAGCTGCAACAAACCATAGACCCCACTTAAATGAAGGAGATATTTCAATTTAAACAATTTGAGATTAATCAGGCGGGCTGTCCGATGAAAATCAATACAGATGGTGTTCTACTTGCTGTTAAAGTAAATGGAAGGAAACCTAGCCATATATTAGATATAGGCACAGGTACCGGTGTTATTGCATTGATGCTTGCCCAAAGGTTTCCAGAGGCTTGCATTCAGGCAATTGATATTGATCAGGGAGCTTTTAATTGTGCGAAATCTAACTTTGAAGGATCTCCTTTTTCAACTCGGTTATCAGCACACAATATTGGAATTGAAAGTTATGAAAGCCAGTCAGAATTTGACCTGATTGTTTCGAATCCACCATTTTTTATTAATTCATTGAAAAACTCGGATACAAGGAAAACCTTATCAAGGCATGGATCCATCCAGTTTTATGAAGATTTATTTAACAAGTGCAATCATCTTTTATCGGCTAATGGATCGTTACAAATCATTTGGCCTATGGAAATCAGGGATCAATTATTACGGTTAGGCTTTTTCGCCAATCTCTATTTAAATGAAGAGACTTATATTCAATCTTTTCCGCACTCCGACCCTTTTCGTGTAATATCTTCTTTTAAAAAGACCTTTCATGAGCCTTATAAAAGTGATAGTTTTCATATTTACCAAAAGCAAGGTGTTTATTCGGAATCTTATTTAGAGTTATTAAAACCCTTTTTTATAAAGTATTAATTTTACTGGAACTGGCATGAAAAAAATAGGATTACTTTCAGATACCCATGGCTTCTTAGATGATGCGGTTTTTAAACATTTTGATTCTTGCGATGAAATATGGCATGCCGGTGATTTTGGAAATATTCAACTCATAGATGCCTTATCGGCTTTTAAACCATTGCGAGGAGTTTATGGAAACATTGATGGAAAGGATGTTCGTACAATATTTCCGGAACAAAATAGATTTAAATGTGAAGCTGTTGATGTATATATGATCCACATTGGCGGCTATCCAAAACACTATCAACCTGTAGTAAAAAGTATTATGCAGACAGATCCTCCTAAATTATTTATTTCAGGACACTCTCATATACTAAAAGTTATATATGATAAGGATTACGCTTGTCTGCATTTAAACCCAGGTGCTGCAGGTAAGCAAGGATGGCATAAAATGAGGACTCTTTTAAGATTTGCTATCGACGACGATTCTATTCAGAATATGGAATTGATTGAGCTTGGCTCTCGATGAGAAATAAATTTGGTTAATTAAAGACAAACGTGTGTTTTTGTTTGTATTCCAAATAATTCAACTTACTTTTGGCTACCATAGTTAAACCATTACTTAACCAAAGCATGAATATGACTAGATTTAAAACCCTAGGACAGTTTATTATCGAAAAACAGGCGGAATTTCCTTTTGCAAAAGGTGAGTTATCCAGATTATTGCGTGATATTGGAATTGCAGCCAAAGTTGTTAACCGAGAAGTTAATAAAGCAGGGTTGGCTGATATTCTTGGCGATAACGGAACAATGAATATTCAGGGAGAAGGGCAAAAAAAGTTAGATATCTTTGCGGATGAAGAATTTATTGAAGCTTTAAGCAATGGAGGTGAATGTTGTATGGTTGCTTCTGAAGAACATGATGAATGCATTCATATTAAAACTGCAGTTTCAAAAAACGCAAAGTATATTGTTTGCATAGATCCTTTAGATGGATCGTCCAATATTGATGTAAACGTTTCTGTAGGCACCATTTTTTCAATATACCGGAGAAAGAACTTCGAGGATAAAGTTTCAAAAGACGAAATATTGCAAAAAGGCCTCGAACAAGTTGCAGCAGGTTATATCGTATATGGCTCATCAACAATGATGGTTTATACAACTGGAAAAGGAGTTAACGGATTTACCTTAGATCCGTCGATTGGGGAATTTTGTTTATCGCACCCTAAAATGCAGATCGGTCAAGATGCCCATATGTATTCGGTAAATGAAGGAAATTACGTCCATTTTCCACAAGGGGTAAAAGATTATATTAAATACTGTCAGCAAGAAGATAAGGAAACGAACCGTCCTTTTATTTCGCGATATATCGGTTCAATGGTTGCAGATATACATCGTAATTTATTGAAAGGTGGAATATTTTTATATCCTGCAACTGCAGCTTACCCAAATGGGAAATTGCGCTTAATGTATGAATGCAATCCATTGGCTTTTATTGTGGAACAAGCGGGAGGGAAAGCTAGCGATGGTACGAAAAGAATTCTGGAAATTGAGCCTACAGGATTGCATCAACGATCCCCAATTTTTATTGGAAATATAGAAATGGTTGAAATGGTGGAAGGACTTCTGGCAAAATATAAAAAGGTTGAAGCCGATCAGTTACTATAAACTGCTGCGTACATCAATTAAAAATGCTTTGATCTTTTCCAGGGAATCAATGATATTTTGATTCTCTTGAACTTCTTTCTTATTCGATTTTATATAATCACGAGCACCTTGTAAAGTATACCCTTTATCCTTTACTAAGGAGAATATGATTTTTAAGTTTGAGATATCTTCAGGACGGAATAATCGATTTCCTTTTTTGGTTTTCTTAGGTTTGATAATGTCAAATTCCCGTTCATAAAAACGAATCTGTGAAGCGTTAACATTAAACATTTTGGTCACTTCTCCCATACTGTAGTACATTTTATCTATAGCTTGTTCTTTGTATGGCATAATCGTTAATATTGGTATTTGTGTAAAAGCTGATACAAATTTACTTTATTAAATACATTAATCAAAAGATTGATTGATTTGAGCAGAAGCCTTTAGCATTTTTGAGTATTCTGTAGGGGTTAAGTCATTATAAAAAAAGTTAACTGGATTAACTGTAATTCCATTTTTGTTCACTTCATAATGAAGGTGAGGACCTGTGGAAGAGCCTGTGTTACCAACATAGCCAATTAGATCGCCTCGCTTTACGCGTTGGCCTTTTTTTACAGCAAATTTGCTTAGATGAGCATACAATGTTTTGTAACCATAGCCATGGTTAATCTCTATATGCTTTCCATAACCATGGTCTGAGCTTTGTGCTATGACTTTTCCATTTCCAGTAGCGTAAACAGGAGTACCAATAGGGGCAGAGAAATCTATTCCTTTATGCATCTTCCTGATTTTGTAAATTGGATGTAACCTAGAGCCGAAGCCTGAAATACCTCTACGTAAATTTTTGCCACTTAGAGGTTGAATAGCGGGTATACTTAAAATCATTTCCGATTTCGATTTTGCCAAGCTGCTTAATTCATTAAATGATTTAGATTGAACATACAATGAGCTTGCTAATTCATCAAGCCGTTTGGCGCTTTTAATCATGATTTCAGAATTTTTGAAATTCCTGAGGTTTTCATAGCGATCAACACCTCCAAACCCTGCTTTTCGAATATCATGAGGAATAGGATCTGCTTCAAAAATCACCCTGTAAATGTTGTCATCGCGATCTTGCATATCTTTTAAAATAGCATCAACTTGCGAAAGCCGGTTCTGCAAAATATCGTATTGCAGTGTCATTCTATTTAACTCTCTTTTTAATTCTTTTTCTTTGGGAGAATCAAGATAAGTGAAACCAAGAAATAAAAGAAGCGTTGCAAAGACAAAAGCACAGCTTAGAAAACCTGTAAGTCTTAAGATCTTTTTCCAAGTACTTGCTTTAACTTTTTCATATTTTAATGTATGTGAATTATAGTAAAACTTCGTTTTAGCCATTAATAACTAATTTTAATTAAGTGGTTTTTTTAATATAACGCGTGCAAATGTAAGAAATTAAGGAGGGGAGATATGTTAAAAAATGTTATAAAGGGGAGTAGCTATTTAAAATCTCATTCAAATTACCTAAATAGCATGTTTTTAAGTGTAACTTTTGAAAGCATAGTTAGGAAAGTGATTTAAATCCTATTTTTTACCTTATTAAGGATAAACCATTAACTTTGCACAATTATATCCATCATATGACGAGTAAAGAAATTAGACAAGCTTTCTTAGAATTCTTTAAATTAAGACAACACCAAATTGTTCCATCAGCATCTATCGTTGTAAAAAATGATCCTACTTTGCTATTTACAAATGCTGGAATGAATCAGTTTAAAGATTATTTTTTGGGAAATAGGATTCCTGAAAGTAAACGGGTAGCAGACACGCAAAAATGCCTCCGCGTTAGTGGAAAGCATAATGATCTTGAGGAGGTTGGTGTTGATACCTATCATCATACGATGTTTGAAATGCTGGGAAATTGGAGTTTTGGCGATTATTTTAAAAAAGAGGCAATAGAATGGAGTTGGCAACTGCTTACAGAAGTTTATAAAATTGATCCGGATAAGATTTATGTTTCCGTGTTTGAAGGTGATGAAAAAGAGGGACTTCCTTTTGATCAGGAAGCTTATAATGAATGGTTGAAGTGGATAGCAAAAGATCGGATTCTAAAAGGGAATAAAAAGGACAATTTTTGGGAAATGGGTGACACGGGCCCATGTGGTCCTTGTAGTGAAGTCCATATTGATTGTCGTTCAGATTCTGAACGACAACAGGTTGATGGCAGAGAGCTTGTGAATGCAGATCATCCTCAGGTTATTGAAATCTGGAATAATGTATTTATGGAATATAACCGGCTCAAAGATGGTTCCCTGCAGCCCTTGCCGGCTAAGCATGTTGATACAGGAATGGGGTTTGAACGCTTGGTAAGAGTATTGCAAAATAAACAAAGTAATTATGATACTGATGTTTTTTCAGGAACGATTCATGAAATCGAGAAAATTTCCGGTAAAAAGTATGATGGAAGTGATAGCAAAGAAGCGATTGCATTTCGAGTTCTAGCTGATCATATCCGCGCAGTCGCCTTTGCAATTGCAGACGGACAGTTACCTTCAAATACAGGTGCAGGATATGTAATCCGTCGGATATTGCGAAGAGCTGTCCGTTATTATTATTCTTATCTTCAGGTAGAAGGTGCTCTATTGTATAAATTAATCCCAATACTTTATCTTCAATTTGAGACAGTTTTTCCTGAATTAAATTTACAAATGGATTTTGTTGCCAAGGTTATCAAGGAGGAAGAGGAAGCCTTTTTAAGAACACTTGAAAAAGGACTAAAAAAAATGGATGAAATTATCCAAGATCCTTTAAAGGGTAAAACCATAACAGGAAAACATGCCTTTGAATTATTTGATACCTTTGGATTTCCGATAGATCTTATTCGGCTTATTGCTACTGAGAATGGTTTCTCGGTTGATGATATTGGTTTTGAGGCAGAAATGCAAAAACAAAAGAAACGGAGTCGTGCCGCTACCAATATAGATACCGAAGACTGGATTATTTTTAAGGAAAAGGGCGGATCAGATTTTGTTGGCTATGATGATTTATTTGTAGAAACGTATGTATCCCGTTACCGGAAAATAAAAAATAAAGATAAGATTCAGTTTCAAATTGTTTTAGAATCTACGCCATTTTATGCTGAAAGTGGTGGACAGGTAGGTGATACAGGAGTATTATCTTTTGACGGGGAAGAAATAGACGTAACTGATACCAAAAAAGAAAACGATTTAATTATTCATTTTATAGACAAATTACCTACTAATATTCAAGGTGCGGTAACCGCAAAAGTAGATTTTGAAAAACGTTTAAATACGAGTTACAACCATAGTGCTACCCATCTTTTACATGCAGCATTAAAAGAAGTGCTTGGCAACCATGTGGCTCAAAAAGGATCCTTGGTCTCTCCAAATGTTTTGCGTTTTGATTTTTCCCATTTTGCGAAAATGACTGAAGAAGAAATTCACAAAGTAGATAAAATAGTTAATGAAAAGATACGTAAGAATTTAGCTGTTAATATTCTTGAAATGGCCAAGGACGAAGCTTTGGAGTTAGGTGCGACTGCCCTTTTTGGCGAACGATACGGTAATAAGGTTCGGGTAGTTACAATGGATCCTGAATTCTCAATTGAACTTTGCGGAGGAACCCATGTTCCCCAAACCGGAATGATTGGTGTATTTGCTATCATTTCTGAATCCGCAGTAGCTTCAGGAGTGCGACGCATTGAGGCTTTAACAGGTTCGGCAGCTTTGCGTTATTTTGAAGAGAAAATCAATCAAAGCAAACAGATTACGGAACTGTTAAAGGCAGCAAATCCAATTAAAGCGTTGGGAGATTTAATTACGGAGAATAATAAATTGAAGAAGGAACTTGAAAAGGTTATGGTAGAAAAAACCAGAAGTCTGAAAAAGGAACTTTTAAGTAAGATAGAAGTAATTAATGGTATTAATTTTATTGGCCAAAAAGTAGAATTAGGAAATGCCGAGGCATTAAAGACCCTTGCTTTTTCACTTCGCGATTCAATTGAGAATTTGTTTTTAGTATTGGGTGCTGATTTACATGGTAAGCCGAATTTAAGTGTTATGATTTCTGAAAACCTAATAAAAGAAAGAAACCTTAACGCTGGTTCTATTGTAAGGGAGTTAGCAAAGGAAATTCAAGGTGGCGGTGGGGGGCAAGCATTCTTTGCGACCGCTGGTGGTAAACGTGTAGAAGGATTGAAGGATGCAATTGATAAAGGTAGAGCGATTGTTCAACAATAAATTTAAGGTATTACATTAAATAAAAATAAATGAAAAATATATTTATGGGGCTTATTGCCTTAACATTGCTTGGGTCATGCTCTAATAAGGATGAGTTTATTTTGAATGGTAAAATTGATAATGCTGGCGATCTTAAGAAGGTTTTATTATATGAAGGAGAAAGTGTTGTTGATTCGGCATTTTTAAATGAAAATAATAAATTCCGATTTCGGAGAACGGCATTAGAAGCTAAGCCTTATACACTTGTAGTAGGGAATAGGCCATACATGCTTGTTTTAGAAAATGGTGATAACGTGGAGTTTAATACTGATTTAAATAAAAATGAAGATCAATATTCTATTAGTGGATCTGAAATTTCTTCTAAATTACAAAAGCTAAGCTCAATACGAGGTGTTTTTCAAAGAGCACAAAATGAAATTCAAACTGAGTTTGAACAGCGAACTAATAAAGGGGAAGATGCTGCGACAGTTCAGAGTGAACTCATGCTTAAACATCAAGGAATCTTGGATCAAACCTCTAAGCAAACGTTCCAGTTTGCCAATGAGAATAGAAATAATTTGGCCGGATTTTATGCTATGCTTTCTTTGTTTTCATTAGATCCTATTACTTATGAAAAGGAATTAATCGCCTATGCAGATGAGGCCCGTGTTAAATTCCCCAAAAATTCCTCAGTACAATTTTTCTCTAATCATATGGCTGAATTAAAGCCATTAAGTATAGGCCAGAAAGCACCGGATTTTGAATCATTGACCCCAACCGGTAAAACGATCAAGCTATCTGATCTTAGAGGTAAGTATGTTCTATTAGATTTTTGGGCATCTTGGTGCGGTCCTTGCCGTGAAGAAAATCCTAATATTGTAAAACAATATCATACTTTTAAAGACAAAGGTTTTACAGTTTTAGGTGTTTCTTTGGATGATAATCAGTCCGCTTGGTTAAAAGCTATAAAAGATGATAAATTGGATTGGGCACAAGTTTCAGAATTAAAGCGATGGGACAGTGAAGCTGGCCAATTGTATAAGATCACTGCTATACCTACTTCCTATTTAATTGATCCGGATGGAATGATTATTGGTAAAAATCTACGAGGGTCAGCTTTGGCCGAGGCATTAGAAAAACACCTTCAATAATTCTTTTAAGAGTCCGAAACGTTAGTTCAGAGGGATTTAAATCATTAACAATTTATTAACATTTAGGTAATGTTGTGGTTGTAATAAATTCATACTTTCGTCTAAAATATAAATAAATGAATACTTCCAAAAATAATATTTTAGTTGTTGATGATGAGCCGGATATCCGAGAATTGATCGAGTATAATTTAAAAAAAGAAGGTTATCAAGTTGCAACCGCTGTAAACGGGAAAGAAGCTATTTTATTGGCTAAAAAGAGTATTCCTGATTTGATTATTTTGGATATTATGATGCCAGAGATGGATGGTATTGAAGCCTGCAGACTGTTGCGCGCTATGCCTGAATTTAAAAATACTTTTATGGTATTCTTAACAGCACGAAGTGAAGAATATTCAGAAATTGCCGGGTTTAATGTTGGCGCTGACGATTATATCGCTAAGCCTATCAAGCCTCGTGTGCTGGTAAGCCGTATAAATGCAATTTTAAGACGAAATATTCAACAAGAAGAACCTCTTTTCAATAAGATCGAAATTGCCGATATCGTAATTGATCGTGATGCTTTTATGGTTTTTAGAGGAGATAATAAAATTGTATTGGCAAAAAAAGAATTTGAATTACTCTATTTATTAGCGTCCAAACCGGGAAAGGTTTTTACACGAGATGTGATTTTGAAGAGTATTTGGGAGGATTCTGTTGTTGTTACAAATAGAACAATTGACGTTCATGTTCGTAAGCTTCGGGAAAAGGTTGGCGGTAACTATGTTTCTACGGTTAAGGGAGTAGGCTATAAGTTTGAGATTACATAGTCAATTAATCCTCCATACTAATTTAGAGGTTTAACATATTTAAGAGCCAGATTCTCCAGTTCTTCTAAGTCAAAGGGCTTTTTAAGATAATCTTCTGCGCCAGCTTCTTCTGCTAACTTAGGTAAATTACTATTTGCAGAAAATAGAATCACAGGAATATCTTTAAGATGTGTGGATGATTTTAATTGTTGAGTGGCTTTTACGCCTCCAATATCTGGAATCCAATTGTCAATTAATATTATATCGGGATCTGCTGATTCAACCTGGGAAATAATATCATTGCAATGGTTCGAAGAAACTACAGTAAATCCCATACTTTCAAATACATAAGTGCAAAAAAACAAGATGTCTGAATCGTCATCAAGTATTAGTATTTTATGCGACATATTTATTGCTATCTGTTCAATTAGATGAGAACTAGCACAAAATTGATTCCAAAGTTCTGTAAAAAAATGTATTTTAATTATTCTGTTTGTAAGGTGTTGATGAATAGGTGATTACTTGGGACGTCAATGGCAAAACTATTTTCAGCGTCAATTCTTTTAAAGTGATTTTGTATTTCTTTGCCTACATTTTTTTATTCAACTATTCTTATTGTACTTTTGCTTTAAAATGAATACATCAAAACCACTTATTAAGTTTCTAAAATTTAGTGAACTTATAATTTTTGAAGACGATAATCTTATTGTTATTAATAAGCCTCCTTTGGTTTCTTCCTTAGATGACAGGGAAGGAGGAGATATGAATATATACCGTTTAGCCAAGAAATATCATGAAGATGCTCAGATATGTCATCGTTTAGACAAAGAGACCTCAGGAGTAATGTTAATTGCTAAAAACCCGGAAACTTATCGGTTAGTGTCTATAGAATTTGAACATCGAAGAGTTGAAAAAAAATATCATGCTTTAATTGAGGGAGTACATAATTTCAATAATCTAAAAGTTGACCTGCCCATTTTAAACCAGGGAAACAAGAATGTAAGTATTGACCGGACAAATGGTAAAAATGCAATAACTTATTTTAATTCCATTCGTTATTTCAACCATTATACCTTAGTAGAATGTAAGCCTGTTACAGGTAGAATGCATCAAATCCGAATTCATTTAGCAACGCAACGTGCTTCCATTGTAGGGGATGATTTATATAAAGGAAAACCTGTGTTCTTATCCCAGTTAAAACGTGGATATAGTTTAAGTAAAGGACAAGAAGAAATGCCGATTATGAAGCGCTTCGCATTACACGCGAGAGCGGTTAGTTTTACTATTTCTGGTTCTTTATTCCAATTCGAAGCACCTTATCCAAAAGATTTTGCTACTTTAATTAAGCAATTAGAGAAGTTTGATTCTTAAAAGAATTAACCCTCTCTAATTAAAACCGTTCGGTTTTTTAATAACCTAATATTTTTAACACCTGCTTGCTATTCTGTTCTTCCCCAAAAACTTCAAAATTAAAGGTTTCATCCCGGTTTCTGCGGATAATTACGTGTTTAGGAGAGGGCAGAAGACAATGATGAATTCCTCCATAGCCACTTAATACTTCCTGATAGGCACCTGTATGGAAAAAACCTAAATATTGCACTTTTCTGGTTTTTGGCATAAACACGTTATTCATATGTGCTTCTGAATTATAGTAATCCTGTCCGTCACAAGTTATACCGCCCAAGTTTACTTTTTCGTATTCAAAGTCCCAATTATTTATAGGAAGAAGAATATATTTTTGGTTCAAAGCCCAGACGTCGGGTAAGTTTGTTATAAATGAACCATCTAACATCAACCAGCGTTCCCGGTCGTTCTGTTGTTTTCTTCCAATTACTTTATATAAGATACCTGAAGCTTCAGCAACCGTGTATTTCCCAAATTCGGTAATAATATCTGGTTCCATGACCTCATGTTGAGCGCAAATTTCTTTAATCCGGTTTACAATTTCATTGACCATATATTCATAGTCGAAATCATGAACTAATGAATCTTTAAAAGGCATTCCTCCTCCAATATCTAATGTATCCAGATATGGATTTATCTTCTTGAATTTACAATATAGGGTAACATATTTCTCTAATTCAGTCCAATAGTAAGGAGTATCAGAAATACCTGAGTTTATAAAGAAATGTAAGAGCTTAACACGAAAATTAGGGTTGGGAACAATCTTGTTATTGTAATAATCGATGATGTCTTCCATTCTGATGCCTAACCTTGATGTGTAGAATTGAGAATCGGGCTGCTCTTCCGCAGCTATCCGGATACCTAAATTGCAAGGTGTGTCTAGTTCTACTTCATCATCAAAAAGATTAAACTCTTCTTTGTTATCAAGTACTGGAATGATATTTTTAAAACCATCATGCAACATATCAATGATATACTGTTTGTATTGATACGTTTTAAAGCCATTGCAAATTACAGTTATGTTCTTATTTACGCTGCCTTTTTTTTCAAGCGCATCAATCACCGGCATATCGAAGGCTGAAGATGTTTCTAAGTGGATATCGTTTTTAAGAGCCTCTTCAACAACATGTCTGAAATGTGAGCTTTTAGTACAATAACAGTATTTATATGTTCCTCTATAATCGTTTTTTAGAATAGCTGTCTGAAAGAGGATTTTAGCTTGTTGTATTTTTTTGCTGATGATAGGGAGATAGGTAAACCTTAAAGGTGTACCGTAGGTCTCAATCATTTCCATAAGATTTATATCATGGAAATAGAGTTCATCATCAATGATTTCGAATCCGTCTTGCGGAAAACCAACACTTAAGTCAAGAAATTCCTGATAGGTCTGCATTATTTTTTTAATTTTGGCAAAGATATGCTTTCGCTTTGAAATGTTGAACAATTAAAGGTCAATATTGTTCCTTATCTTTGGGATTCTGAGCTATAACTCGCTGTTTGAGATGAGAAAAATTCAATTAATTAAAGTAAAGTCTGAATTAGGGGCAGGTACTAGAGGTGCAAGCTTAGGTATTGATGCAATTAAAATCGCAGCATTAGACTTTGGTAGCCGTTTCTTTAAGCAATATCCATCAGTAGAAGTTCCAAATGAAAATCATCTGTTATTTGAGCCATATGGCAGTCCCTATGCAAAAAGGATTTCAGGAATACTGACTATTTGCGAACGGGTTGCCGGGGAGGTTCATAAAACCTTTGATTCTAAAAGGTTCCCTGTTATTTTAGCAGGCGATCATAGTTCAGCTGCAGGAACTATCGCTGGCATTCGTAAGGCCTTTCCAAAACAGCGATTAGGTGTGATCTGGGTGGATGCCCACGCTGATATTCACTCTCCTTATACTTCTCCTACTGGAAATATGCATGGGATGCCAATTGCAATTTCCTTGAATGAAGATAATTTACCGAATAAGGTTAACCAGCCCGATCAGGAAACATTAAATTATTGGTTTCAATTGAAAAACCTTGGTGGAATTGCTCCAAAAATCAACCCGCAGGACTTGGTTTATATTGGTGTTCGTGATATTGAATCATCAGAATATTCATTACTCAAAAGAAATAAAATAAAAAATATTACTGTATCAAATTTTAGAAAGCTTGGTGCTGAACGGATAATAAGTGATATTACGAACTATTTAGATCAATGTGATCTGATTTATTTGTCTTTTGATGTAGATTCTATGGATTCGGCTATATCTCGCGGGACAGGTACACCTGTTCCTAACGGCTTCACTGAAAGAGAGGCTGGGAATTTAGTTGCACGTCTTTGTGCTCATCCCAAAATTTGCTGTTTCGAAATTGTCGAAGTAAATCCTACCTTAGACACCGAAAATTTAATGGCTGAAAATTCATATGAAATATTGGTTCGTGCAACAAATGCATTAACTAATGATTAATACGGTCTACATTTAAAAATGAATATACAAAAACACATAATAGCACTTACACAGCAAGCAGTAAACGATTTGTACTCTTATCAGTTGCCTGATAGTCAATTGTCTTTGCAAGAAACAAGAAAGGAATTTGACGGGCATTTTACTCTTGTCACGTTCCCCATTACCCGATTTTCTAAAAAGTCGCCGGAACAAACCGGTCAGGAGATAGGAGATTATCTAAAAAATAGAATTCCATTTATTGTAGACTTTAATACTATTAAAGGTTTTTTAAATCTTGTTTTAAGTGATGATTATTGGTTTGACCGTTTAAGAAATGAAATTTCTGATCCTAACTACGGATTCTTTCCAAAGAATGGAAGAAAGTTAATGCTGGAATACTCTTCACCAAATACCAACAAACCCTTACATTTAGGACATATAAGAAATAATCTATTAGGCTATTCTGTCGCTGAAATTTTAAAGGCATATGGCTATGATGTAATAAAAGCAAACTTAGTTAACGACCGTGGAATTCATATTTGTAAATCAATGCTATCATGGAAGCTTTATGGAAATGGAGAAACTCCAGAATCATCAGGCTTAAAAGGCGATCATTTAGTTGGTAAATACTATGTATGCTTTGACAAGGAATATAAGAAGCAGATTGAAGATTTAGTGAGTAAGGGACAAACGGAAGATGAAGCTAAAAAAAATGCCCCTTTAATAAAAGAAGCACAATCTATGCTTCAGAAATGGGAAGCAGGCGATAGCAAAGTTGTCGAATTGTGGAAAATGATGAATAGTTGGGTATATGCTGGCTTCGCGGAGACCTATAAAAAATTAGGAGTTGATTTTGATAAATATTATTATGAGTCTGATACCTACTTATTGGGAAAAGATATTATTCAAGAAGGACTTGAGAAGGGTGTATTCTTTACAAAAGACGACAATTCTGTTTGGATTGATCTGACGGAAGACGGATTAGACGAGAAGTTAGTTTTGCGCGGCGATGGCACCTCAGTTTATATCACCCAAGATTTGGGTACCGCTCAGCTTAAATATGATGATTTTAAGATGGATGAGTCTATATACGTTGTTGGAAATGAGCAAGATTATCATTTTAAAGTTCTGTTCTTAATTCTAAAACGGCTAGGAAAGCCGTGGGCCAAAGGCTTGTTTCATTTGTCATACGGTATGGTTGATTTACCTTCTGGAAAAATGAAATCGCGTGAGGGTACGGTTGTTGATGCTGACGATTTAATGGAAGAAATGATTGAAACCGCTAAATCTCGTACTGAAGAGCTAGGGAAAGTAGAAGGGTTTTCTCCGGATGAGAAACAAAAGCTTTATTATAATATTGGTTTAGGTGCCTTAAAATATTTTCTTTTAAAAGTTGAGCCCAAAAAGAGACTTCTATTTGATCCCAAAGAGTCTATTGATTTTCAAGGCCACACCGGACCCTTTATCCAATACACTTATGCTAGAATTAACTCTGTTTTAAACAAGGCCGTATATAGCCAAGAAACTGAAGTTGAAAGGCCAAAGTTATTTAAGGAATCCGAACTTGATTTAATACAGGCGTTAGATCAATTTCCTGAAAAAATTGAAGCTTCGGCTAAAGAATTCAGTCCGGCCCAGGTCGCAAATTACATTTTTGAATTAGCAAAACTTTACAATAAGTTCTATCATGAAGAAAGTATATTAAAGGCTGAAGATTTATCTATCAAGAACTTCCGGTTAAAGCTTTCCTATATAACTGCTTCCGTTATTGCAAGAGGTATGAAATTATTAGGAATCGATGTCCCAGAAAGAATGTAATTCTTAAATTGATAAGGTAATTCTCTATTCATATTTGTAAAAGCCTTCCTTGGTTTTTCTTCCTAATTTCCCTGCGTTTACCAAATTGATTAAAAGCGGACAGGGAGCATATTTTGGATTGCCAAAGCCATCCTGAAGAACTCTGAGGATAGACAAGCAAACGTCTAATCCTATAAAGTCTGCCAATTGCAATGGACCCATTGGATGTGCCATTCCCAATTTCATTACTTGATCTATTTCTTCCCTACCTGCAACCCCTTCGTATAAAGAATAAATACTTTCATTTATCATAGGCATTAGAATTCTATTAGCAATAAAACCTGGATAATCTTGAACCCTCACTGGCTCTTTTCCTAATTTTTCAGACAGACCCATAATTATCTGGGTGGTTTCTTTGCTTGTTTCGTAACCGCAAATAACTTCAACAAGTTTCATGACGGGCACTGGATTCATGAAATGCATACCAATTACTTTATCGGGTCGGTTGGTCACCGATGCCAATTTGGTAATAGAGATTGAAGAAGTATTTGATGCCAGAATGGTTTTTTGCGGACAATGCTTATCTATTTCTTTAAAAATGGACAGTTTTGTGTCTAGATTTTCCGTAGCGGCCTCAATAACCAGGTCGGCTTGTAACATTCCTTCTTTACTATCTGTATGGATATGAATATTTTTAAGGGTTCTTTCCTTTCCCGCTAAATCAATGGATCCTTTGTTAATTTGTCGATCAAGATTTCTGCTAATTGCCTCAATCGCATTATCCAAGGCCTGTTGGTTGATATCAACCAAAGACACTTGAAATCCATATTGGGCAAATGTATGTGCTATTCCATTTCCCATAGTTCCAGAACCGATAACCGTAATGTATTTCATCTCTATATAAATTGCTTGTTAAAATTAACAAAAAAAAACGACCCATCGTATGATGGGTCGCTAAATGGCTCGAACCTAAAACGAGCCGTACTAAACCTAAACCTAAACTTAAATGGCTTTAAAATTATGGCAATGTGATATTTATTTCTGCTTTTGATTTCTAACGGTATTAGAATCTTGCTTCCTCATTCCCGGTTTGCGCTTAAATTGATCACGTCGATTGTTCATCGAAGCTTTTCTCGATTCATTCCAAATTTTAACTTGTTCTGGAGTTAAAATGCTTTCAAGTTTAGTTTGTTGTTCTTGTCTTTCTTTACGCATTTCTTCCATTCGGCCTTTATTCATTTTACCTCTTTCTCTTGGTGCTTTGGTCCGTTCAAGTGTAAGTTCATATACCTTATTTTGCTGTTCAGAACTTAAATTGAGTTCTTTAGTAAGCCTTTCTGTATATAATTTTGCACTTTCTTCAGGAGTCTTTTGTACTCTCCTTTGCTGTCCGTCTTGGCCAAATGCAAATCCACTTATCATAAAAGCCAAAACTAATGTTGCTAATTTTTTCATCGCTATCTCCTTTTTAATTGTATACTAGATAGAGTGGATTATCTGGCAAAGGTTTAAATCGGAAGTGTTAATAAATGTTAAACATCGTATTGAAGCGAATGCAATAATTTAATTCTTGTCTCTTAAATTGGCTATTGTTCTTTGCATTTCAGTCATCATTGTAGTTAAAGACTCAAGGCTCGGTTCGTTTGACGATTCTGGAAATTGCGTACTGATAAATGCTTTTGCCTTCCAGATTTCTAATATATCGTTTGCTTCTACGAAATAGGTTTCATAGGCTTTATTATCTGACATTAATTTCAATCCTTTTTCTGGTTTGAATCTATTTCCAATTCTTTT
>Ga0160445_100358_pt1 | contig 26042 bp, 24 predicted proteins | sample HID1972M_E1MG_FD_108215 | JGI IMG/M metagenome (GOLD analysis project Ga0160445, IMG submission 108215) | Enriched pill bug-associated microbial communities from UW Madison campus, WI, USA - HID1972M_E1 MG | ecosystem: Host-associated > Arthropoda: Insects > Digestive system > Unclassified ... | reverse complement strand
TGGCGTTTTATCGGAAAAACAATACCGGCGATTTGATGAATCGCGTTACAGAAGATGTTGGAAGAGTACGGGGATATTTAGGCCCTGCTATTATGTATTCAATCAATACAATTGTTTTAGCACTTATGGTTGTGGTTGCCATGTTGAATGTCAATAAAACGTTAACATTTTTTGCTTTGTTACCTATACCCTTTTTAGCGGTTATTATTCTCTTCATAAACAAAATCATCAATCAACGTAGTGAGCGTATACAGCAACAACTTTCTTCCTTATCTAATTTTGTACAAGAAACATTTTCGGGAATCCGTGTTATAAAAAGTTACAATCGGGAAGAAAAGAAAATGAAAGATTTTCTAAAAGAAAGCGATGCTTATAAAGATGTATCCATCTCTTTAGTAAAGGCCCAAGCAATCTTTTTTCCGCTCATCCTATTATTAGTAGGACTGAGCACTATTTTAACCGTTTACATTGGCGGGCAGGAGGTGATAAAGGGAACAATTTCATCCGGAAATATCGCAGAATTTATTGTTTATGTTAATCAACTAACCTTTCCTGCTATGTCGCTTGCCTGGGTAAATTCATTAATCCAACGTGCAGCGGCTTCTCAAAAACGTATCAACGAGTTTCTGGAAACACAACCAGAAATTTCTAACGCAGAAGGTATAATGGGCAAAATCAATGGCCATATTATCTTTGATCAAGTTTCTTTTACATATCCGGATACAGGCATTGAAGCATTAAGGAATGTTTCCTTTGAGGTAAACCCAGGAGAAACCCTTGCTATATTAGGAAGAACAGGTTCTGGAAAATCAACAATAGCAGCTTTATTAATGCGGATGTATGATGTTCAATCGGGTGCTATTCTTATGGATGGGAAGCCCATTCCACTATATAATTTACAAAACTACAGGAAACAACTCGGATATGTTCCTCAAAATGTTTTTCTGTTTTCTGATACTATTGCTCGCAACATCGCTTTTGGCGAAGATGTAGTTGAAATCCAGAAAATTGAAGAAGCGGCAAAATTGGCTGCAGTTTACGATAACATTATAAATTTTGAAAAAGGATTCCAAACGGAAATAGGAGAACGAGGTTTAACCCTTTCAGGTGGTCAAAAACAGCGCCTTTCTATAGCTCGTGCGTTAATAAAGAATCCAGAGATTCTTATTTTCGATGATTCCTTATCTGCTGTCGATACAAAAACCGAAGAAGAGATCCTTAATAAATTAGGGGAAATCATGAAGACTAAAACCAGTATATTAATCTCTCATCGTGTCTCGACAATAAAAAATGCAGATAAAATCATTTTGCTTGAGGCAGGCTCTATTATTGAAAAAGGTACACATGAAGAACTACTAGCAGCAGGGGGCAGTTATTTTGAATTATATGAAAAACAAAAATTAGATGAAGAGAAAATCTATTCTAATTAGCGATATTTTGTTTGTGTCCTATCCATTAGGCTCATTTGATCTTTCATTGTTTTTATTTGTTCCGCTAAAAGTTTATTTGTATCTGCTCTTTTAGCTTCTTGAAGAAAACGGGTAGCTTCACGTTTATTACGTTTTGCCATCGCGATTCCAGCTAAACTCAAGTACGCCATTGCTGTGTTATGGCTCATACTCAAACCAGAAGAAAGAGCGCGTTTAAAATATTTCTCAGATTTTAGAGGTGCAGTACGAGATTCTATCAGTCCGATAAGCAGAAAATAATAACCATGTTGGCCTTTATAAAGCTGTTTTTCAAAATTTGTAATATTGCCTAACCACATTCCTGCCTTCTCCATATTTTCTTTACGAAGGTAAAATTGAGCAATCAGCATATTTTCATTGAAGAAAAATGTTACACCGACCAGAATTGCAATGAAAAGAACCAATATACCCCAGCCCCAATGTCCAAAAACAAATAAAGTAACAGCAGATCCAAGTAAAGCAAAAGCAATAATTAAACGAATTATATTAGGCATTTCTAGATATTTTTAGCGATTTTTAATCCTTACAAATATCTACTTAATTCACCGTTTTAACAACTCATTCTTTTAATAAAAAGAAATTGATTATTTTGAAATATGGAACCTAATATTGAAAAGAGTTGGAAAGAAGTTCTAAGAGAGGAATTTGAGCAACCCTACATGAAAGATTTAAAAGCTTTCTTGAAAAAAGAATACAAAGAATATACAGTTTATCCTCCAGCGAAACTTATTTTCGAAGCTTTTAATGAAACACCTTTTGATGACGTTAAAGTTGTAATTCTCGGTCAGGATCCCTACCATAAAGCTGGGCAGTCTCATGGACTAGCTTTTTCAGTACCAAGAAACATCACAATTCCGCCATCTTTGCGGAATATTTATAAAGCATTGAAATATGATTATGAAGATTTCAACATACCAACACATGGAAACCTTTCATTTTGGGCAGAACAAGGTATTTTATTACTCAATACCACATTAACCGTACGGGAAAATACACCGGGGTCACATCAAAATCATGGTTGGGAACGCTTTACAGATAAAGTCATCAGTCTGCTTTCTGACAAAAAAGAAAGTGTTGTGTTTTTGCTATGGGGCAAACCCGCACAAGCAAAAACAACGCTTATTGATATTGATAAGCATCATATTTTAATAACCGTACACCCTTCCCCTTTATCTGCCCATCGTGGTTTTCTTACTTGCAAACATTTTTCACAAACCAATGAACTTTTAATCAAGCAAGGAAAAAGCCCGATTGATTGGCAAATACCTTTTTAATACTCCATTGGAACAATGGGTTCTTTTTTACTTGTTGACATAATCATCATGGTATGGAAAGTTTTTACGTAAGGGATCTTGCTTATTTTTTCCATAATCAAGGTCTCGTAAGCTTTAATGTCTTTCACGTAAACCTTAAGAATAAAATCGCATTGACCGGTTACATGATGGCATTCAGTTACTTCTTTAATATTCTTAATGGATGCAACAAACTCAGGGATGGCATTGTGAGTATGAAAATCCAACGAGATTTGAATAAAAGATTTTATACCCAATCCTAGGAGTTCTTCATCCACCAATGCATGATAACTTTTAATATATCCTGAATTCTCAAGCTTACGGACACGTTCAAGCGTAGGCGCTGGAGATAAACCTATATTTGAGGAAAGCTGAAGATTCGTTATTCTGCCATTCTCTTGTAGTAACCTTAATATTTGGAGATCTATTTTATCCGGAACGTAAGCCATAATATCCTTTAAGGAAGTAAAGCTACGCAAAACCAAATAATATTTTGCAAAATCACGAAATTATTTATTTTCAGCTTGCATTACCAAAGCATACATCTTCATTTGCTTAACCATGGACAACAATCCATTGGCTCTAGTCGGCGAAAGGTGTTCTTTCAACCCGATTTTATCAATGAAATATAAGTCTGAAGTAGCAATTTCTTGTGGAGTATGACCGGATAAAACTTTTACCATAAGACTTACCAGGCCTTTCGTGATGATTGCATCGCTATCAGCAGTAAAAACCACTTTACCATCAACCAGTTCTGCATGTAGCCAAACCTGAGATTGGCATCCTTTAATTATATATTCAGGCTTTTTATATGCCTCATCAATTAAAGGCAATTCTTTACCTAACTGAATGATATATTCATATTTTGCCATCCAGTCTTCAAAAAAGGAAAAATCTTCAATCAACTCGTCTTGTATAGTATTGATGGTCATAGGGCAAATAAATAGAATAATAAATTGTGAGATCGAATTTCACGAAAGCATACTTACTGCACGTTTCACTCCTTTTACAAGTTCATCAATCTCTTCTTTTGTATTGTACAAACCAATGGACGCACGAACGGTTCCAGGAATATCAAATCGTTTCATTAATGGCTGAGTACAATGATGGCCGGTACGGACAGCGATTCCTAATTTATCAAGAATAACACCAATATCATATGGGTGAATATCACCTACAAGAAAGGATATAACCCCTGACTTCTCTTTCGCTGTACCAATTATTCGCAAGCCTTCAATTTCTAACAACTCACTTGTTGCATAGTTTAAAAGCTCGTCTTCATATTGAGCGATTTTATCCAGTCCGATCGAGTTTATATAATCGATCGCAAAGCTTAATGTGATGCCAGCCTCTATATTAGGTGTTCCTGCTTCAAACTTAAAAGGCAATTCATTGTAGGTAGTCTTTTCGAAACTTACATCTTTGATCATGTCACCACCACCTTGATAAGGAGGCATAGCGTTCAACCACTTCTCCTTTCCGTATAAGACACCTATACCGGTGGGACCATACATCTTATGTCCGGAAAAAGCAAGAAAATCAACATCCAATGCCTGAACATCAATTGAAATATGCTGAATAGCCTGTGCCGCATCCAATAGTACCGGAATATTCTGCTTGTGCGCAAGTTCAATAATTTCCTTGACCGGATTAATAGTACCTAAAGTATTCGATACATACGTAAGGGCTACAATTTTGACACGATCATTTAAAAGATGACGGTAAGCATCCATATTGAGTTCTCCCTCATCATTAATAGGGATGATCTTCAATACTGCTTTCTTTCTCTCACACAGCAATTGCCAGGGCACAATATTGGAATGATGTTCCATTGCTGAAATAATAACCTCATCACCTTCATGTACAAATGCATCACCAAAACTCGAAGCAACCAGATTAATGCTATCCGTTGTCCCTTTGGTTATAATGATTTCGTATTCTTCCTTTGAATTAATAAATGACTTTAATTTACGACGCGTGATTTCATAGGCATCCGTTGCAATCTGACTCAAATAATGTACGCCTCGATGAATATTGCTATTCTGCGAAGTATAATAATAATTGATTGCATCAATAACCGATTGTGGTTTTTGAGTAGATGCACCATTATCTAAATAAACAAGAGGTTTTCCATTTACTGATCTTTTAAGAATCGGAAAATCGTTGCGTATACTATGAATATCGTAATGTGTCAAAATTAATCGTGTTTTAAACCTAGTTCCACAAGGTGATCTACGTGGACTTTGATGATATCATTTTTAAAACGTTCAGTTACATCAAAAGCAAAGGCATGAACTAGTAATGTACGTGCCTGCTCCTCTCCTATACCACGTGCCTGAAGATAAAACTTAGCATCTTCATTAAACTGCCCTATTGTACACCCATGGCTACATTTCACATCATCAGCAAATATTTCGAGCTGAGGTTTCGTATTGATGGTAGCATTTCCGCTAAGCAACATATTGTTGTTCTGCTGAAAAGCATTTGTCTTTTGTGCATCTAAACGAACAAAAATCTTACCATTAAAAACAGCTGTTGAAGAATCCTGAAGAATATTTTTGTACCACTCATAACTCTCTCCGTTTGGTTTCATATGATCAACAACCGTATGATTATCCACCAATTGATGATCAGATAATAACGTTATACCATATAAATGACTTTCTACATTCTCATCATCCATACGAACATTAATGGTATTTCTAACAAAAGAAGGTCCAGGGAATGTGCAATTATAGTTATTATAAAGACTATATTTCCGTTGAATAACTTCAGTATGATTATTATAATTACTTTGTTGATCAGCTTGCTGCAAATAATAATGCTCTAACTTGGCATTTTCAGATACGACAATTTCTGTAACAGTATTTCCAAATGTCTTTGAGGAGCCATTTTCGGTAACAAACGTTTCAATTATCTCGGCTTCCGCATTTTTTTCCAGAACGATTAAATTGCGTGTCTGAAAAAATGTTTGTGAATCAGCAACCGCTATGTGAATTACATGTATTGGTTTTTGAATGACTTCACCGGTTTGTACTTCTAGAAAAAAACCATCATGAAATAAAGCTGTGTTTAACCAAACAAATGGATTTTCTGCTTTATCGGCATATTGTGCAAAATGTGTATTAAATACATTCGAATGAACAGCATCTGTTAATGAACTAAGCACCACGCCTGCTTCTTCCATAGTATCTGAAAGATCATGACGATAAACACCATTAACAAGAACAATGCGGTAAGCGTCAATTCCCTCTATAGTGGCCGCATTCGGGTTAACCGCACGTCCTGGAAGATGGGCACCAAGCTGATAGTTTTCATTTAATAAAGGTTGAATGTTCGTAAACCGCCATTCTTCAGCTTTTGCTGAAGGGAAACCTGTATTTTTAAACTTTTCAAAAGCCTCTTTTCGTTGGTTCTCAAGAACCTCTGTGCCGAGAAGTGGCTCTTCAAAAGAATCAATTAATTGTTGATATAAAGAACTGGAAACTTGTGTAATCATTTTAATTTTTATATTGCATTTTGAGTGTCAACACTCTCTTTTAGCCAATCATATCCTTTTTCTTCTAATTCTAAAGCAAGTTCTTTTGTACCTGAACGTACAATACGTCCATTGTAAAGAACATGAACAAAATCAGGAATAATATATTCTAACAAACGCTGATAATGGGTAATCATTACAAAAGCATTTTCAGATGACCTTAATTGGTTAACACCATTTGCTACAATACGCAAAGCATCAATATCCAATCCAGAATCAGTTTCATCTAAAATTGCTAATTTAGGTTGTAACATAGCCAATTGGAAGATTTCATTTCTTTTCTTTTCACCACCAGAAAAACCTTCATTTAACGAACGGTTCGTTAATTTGGCATCAAACTCTACCAATTGTTGTTTTTCTTTAACAAGCTTAAGAAAATCTTTTGCACTTAGTGGAGGAAGACCCTTATACGTGCGAATCTCAGTTAAAGCAGTCTTTAAGAAATTTATATTAGAAACTCCAGGAATTTCTATCGGATATTGGAAAGCTAAAAACACACCTTCACGAGCCCTATCTTCAGGAGACATTTCTAATAAGTTTTTACCGTCAAAAATGACTTCACCTGCTGTTACTTCATATTCTGGTCTCCCAGCTAATACAGAAGCTAATGTACTTTTCCCTGAGCCATTTGGTCCCATTATCGCGTGTACTTCGCCGGGTTTAACTTGAAGGTTTAACCCTTTTAATATTTGTTTATCTTCAATAGATGCCTGAAGGTTACTTATGCTTAGCATTTTTTTTAATTAGATTTTAAAATATATTTATATTATAATGAGTAATAATTAACCCACACTACCCTCTAAAGAAATAGCGAGAAGCTTTTGCGCTTCTACAGCAAATTCCATAGGAAGTTGATTTAATACTTCTTTTGCATAGCCGTTAACAATTAGTCCTACAGCCTGCTCTGAATCAATGCCGCGTTGATTTAGATAAAAAACTTGATCCTCTCCTATTTTTGAAGTAGTAGCCTCATGTTCTAACATCGCTGATTCATTTTTTGATTCAATATAAGGGAAAGTGTGCGCCCCGCACTTGTCACCAATTAGCATTGAATCACATTGGGTAAAATTACGAGCTCCATGAGCTCCTTTACTGATTTTAACCAAACCCCGGTAGCTATTATGACTCACACCGGCCGATATTCCTTTTGAAATAATTCGGCTCCGTGTATTTTTTCCAATATGCATCATTTTTGTACCTGTATCAGCAACCTGATGATTTCTTGTTAAAGCAACTGAATAAAATTCGCCAACTGAGTCATCACCTTTTAATATAACGCTTGGATATTTCCATGTAATTGCAGAACCGGTTTCCACTTGAGTCCACGAGATCTTACTTCGGTTTCCTTTACAAATTCCACGTTTCGTTACGAAATTAAAAATACCTCCCTTACCATCTTTATCTCCAGGATACCAATTTTGAACAGTAGAATACTTGATTTCAGCATCTTCCATTGCAATTAGTTCAACAACGGCAGCATGCATTTGGTTTTCATCACGCATTGGTGCCGTACAACCTTCCAGGTAGCTTACATAAGCACGATCGTCTGCGATAATTAAGGTTCTTTCAAATTGTCCGGTATTTTCCGCATTTATTCTAAAATATGTGGATAATTCCATCGGACAACGGACACCCTTAGGGATGTATACAAAAGAGCCATCTGAAAATACCGCTGCATTTAGGGCGGCATATAAGTTATCCGTTGAAGGAACAACAGAACCCAAATATTTTTTAACTAATTCCGGATGCTCTTGAACAGCTTCTCCAAATGAACTAAAAATAACTCCCTGTTCTTTAAGCTTTTTCTGGAAAGTTGTTTTTACAGATACTGAATCAAAAACTGCATCAACTGCAACCACTCCGGCCAAAAACTTTTGCTCATCTAAAGGAATTCCCAATTTCTTAAAAGTCTCCAATAATTCAGGATCAACTTCATCTAAACTATTTAATTTAGGTTTTGCCTTAGGGGCAGCGTAATAAGACATATCTTGGAAATCAACATCAGGATGTTTGAAATTTTGCCAAGTAGGTATAGCCATTGTGATAAAATATCTGAAGGCTTTTAACCGCCATTCCAACAACCATTCAGGTTCATTTTTCTTGGCAGAAATAAAGCGCACAGTATCTTCTGTTAAGCCCTTTGGGGCTATATCCATTTCGATATCGGTAGTAAAACCGTATTTATATTCTTCGGTGGTTAATTCTTCTAATAATTGTTTTTCAGAGCTCATTGTATAGAAATTTGAGAAATATTCTCTAATTGATAAGAGTGTGTAAGAATTACAGTACTTACTAATACTACAAAGTTACAATTTTGAGCATCAATATACACCTTTGATATCTGATTTTTACTCAATTTTGATATTCGACCATTCCTGATCTACTTGCTTTGCAAAGATAGCTTATTATATGATATGGGCTTTTATTAATTCTTTTTCCATGGCTTCTTGAAGTAAACTGGCCTCTTCACGTGCTTTTTCCGCAAAATCCTTTCCAGAAGAGGCATAAATAATTGAACGGGTGGCATTTACTAACAATCCGCAATCTTTAGTCATTCCATAAAGGCATACATCGTCCAAATCTCCTCCCTGAGCTCCAACACCGGGAACCAATAAGAAATGATCTGGAGCATGCTTTCTAATGGTCTTAAAAGCCTCACCTTTCGTAGCACCTACAACGTACATAAGATTTTCAGGACTACCCCACTGATTGGCTTGTTGAATCACTCGCTCAAATAATTGAACACCTTCCTGGTCCATAATATTTTGAAAGTCACTGCTACCTTGATTAGAGGTAAGAGCTAATACAATAGCCCATTTATCTTCAAATTCTAAAAATGGCAGAACAGAATCACTTCCCATATAAGGGGCAACTGTTATTGAATCAAAACCTAAACCAGAAGTTTCTTTATCAAAAAAAGCCTTAGCATACATATTTGCCGTATTCCCTATATCTCCTCGTTTAGCATCTGCAATGCTAAAACAATCTTTGGGTAAAATATCACAGGTTTTCTGAAGACTTTTCCAACCTTTTAATCCTTGGCTCTCATAAAAAGCAATGTTAGGTTTATAAGCAACACATAAATCCGCAGTTGCCTCAATAATCCGTTTATTAAATTCATAAACCGGATCCTCGAATTCCAATAAAAAAGACGGAATTTTAGTTATATCTGTATCTAGACCTACGCATAAAAAGGAACGCTTCGTTTTAATATGATCGATGAGTTGAGCTCTTGTCATGGACGATTTTTGTAAATTTTGACACAAAACTATCAAAATGTTAAGTTTAAGACGATTTTTTTCAGATTTATTTTTGATATTCCAAATCTTATGCATAGAATTGTGCCGTAATCTCAAAATTACTCAAAGTCGAGAAAAATCATTATTATCTTAGCGCTTAAAAAAAATAAAACTTTCAAAACAGATCTATTGAAAAAAATAGATAAAATAGACCCTGTTTTTAAATAGCATAATCCGATTTATTTATAATAATTATTTGATGGATATTACTGAATTGAACGCAAAGCTTGTGTCTGAGCTACGTGAAATTGCCAAACTGATTGGTATTACTGATGTTGATAAACTGCGCAAGCAAGATATTATCAAAAAAATTGTCGCAAGCGGTGAAGAGCAGGAAGCTGCCCCACAACCTAAAAAATCTTCCGCTAAAAAGGAAGAAGTTGCAGACAAAAAGATAGAAGAAGAAGTTACAGATAAAAATGAGGAAAGCGATAACGCTGAAAAACCTCGAAAACGTATCCGACTTTCTAAATCAGCACAACCTGTAACCGATAACATTTCTCGTAAGACGGAAGAAACACCAAGCAGGAAACCAATTAAGCCTGATTTAATACCCGACAGACCTACACGTGTGGAACCTGAATCGAGAGAAGAGCGTCCCCGTGTTCAACAGCAGGAAAGAATCCAGCGACCCGAAAGAACTGAACGTCCTGAAAGAAAACCAGTAAGCAGTCCTTCCAATAAAAATGAATCTACTGCGGCCGGCTCCTCTCATACTGTTTCGAACCTGGACTTCGACAATGTTATCGCAAATGAAGGAGTATTAGAAATTATGCCCGATGGCTATGGTTTCTTAAGGTCATCAGATTATAATTATCTTTCATCGCCTGATGATATTTATGTATCTCAATCGCAGATCAAATTATTCGGGCTAAAAACTGGAGATACTGTGCGAGGTAGCATCCGCCCTCCAAAAGAAGGAGAGAAATACTTTCCCCTTGTTCGTGTGGAAGCCATTAATGGTCAAAATCCAGCTGAGATCAGAGATCGTGTGCCATTTGATTATTTAACACCATTGTTTCCAACAGAGCGTTTTAAACTATATAATGGAGCAGGAAATTTTTCTTCCCGTATTATCGATTTATTTACCCCTATTGGAAAAGGTCAGCGTGGTTTAATTGTTGCCCAACCAAAAACAGGGAAAACAATGCTTTTAAAAGACGTAGCAAATGCTATTGCCAAAAATCATCCTGAAGCCTATTTAATAATTCTTCTGATCGATGAACGTCCTGAAGAAGTGACAGATATGGCACGTAGCGTTAAAGCAGAGGTGGTTGCTTCCACTTTTGATGAGCCTGCAGAACGTCACGTTAAAATTGCAAACATTGTGCTTGAAAAAGCGAAGCGAATGGTAGAATGTGGCCACGATGTTGTTATTCTGCTAGATTCGATTACCCGTTTGGCTCGTGCTTATAATACGGTTGCTCCCGCCTCTGGTAAAATACTTTCTGGAGGTGTAGATGCCAATGCTTTGCATAAACCTAAACGCTTTTTCGGAGCAGCTAGAAACATCGAGAATGGTGGTTCATTAACCATACTGGCGACTGCCTTAATTGATACAGGATCAAAAATGGATGAAGTCATTTTTGAAGAATTTAAAGGAACAGGTAATATGGAGCTTCAACTCGACAGGAAACTATCCAATAAACGAGTATTCCCAGCAATCGATCTTACAGCATCGAGTACAAGAAGAGACGATCTATTACTTGACAAAGAAACACTTCAACGTATTTGGGTATTGCGAAACCATTTAGCAGATATGAATTCAAGCGAATCCATGGAATTTTTATTGCAGCAAATGCGCGGAACACAAAGTAATGAAGAATTCTTAATTAGTATGAATCGCTAATTATTTTTATTTAATCATGTTTAAACAAATCCCAAATGCAATTACCTGTTTAAATTTATTCAGTGGTTGCATGGGGGTCGTTTTCGCCTTCGATAATAACTTAAAGTATGCAGGTTATGCTATTTTGATAGCAGCTTTCTTTGATTTTTTCGACGGAATGGCTGCACGACTATTGAAGATAAGCTCTTTAATGGGTAAAGAACTGGATTCACTTGCCGACATGGTAAGCTTCGGTTTTTTACCTTCCATTATCATATTCCAACTAATTTCCCAATCACCTGAAATTAATGCGGATAATGAATGGATCAAATATTCTGCATTCTTAATTGCTATCTTCTCAGCATTAAGGTTAGCCAAATTCAATATCGATACGCGACAAAGTGATAGTTTTATAGGTTTACCTACACCTTCTTGCGCCTTGGTTATTTTATCGCTACCCTATATTATAGAACGTGGTGGTTTTCTAAGCGATGTTATTCAATCGTCAATAAGCTTAATAGCTATTACAGTCATTTTAAGTTATCTATTAGTGGCAGAATTACCTTTATTGTCATTGAAGTTTAAAAATCTTAGCTTTGGTGATAACTTATATCGCTATATATTAGTTATTTTGAGCCTTGTATTGTTTATCATTTTTAATTTCTCTTCGATACCATTAATTATTTTAATATATATTCTGCTATCGGTAATTCAATCTAATACAAAAGCTCGAATTTGAAACCCTTAATTCTTTTAATATACACTGTTACTCGGCTCTAATTGACCCTTAGCAAGTTCCCGTAATTCTTTTAACAGACAATGGATCATCTAAATCGGTTAGAAGTTCTTCCATGCTTTTTTTCAACACTGGATGCACTAAATCAGCAGCTATTTCACATAACGGAACCAACGTAAATTTTCTTTTATGGATATATGGATGCGGAACAATCAAATCTGGATCATTTACTATAACATCATCATAAAACAAGATATCAATGTCAATTAAGCGAGATTCCCATTTTAACTTTCTTGTTCTACCGAGTTTGTCTTCGATTTGATTAATCGTCCTCAATAGGTCGTGCAGTGCAAGTTTAGTTTCCAAACATACTACCTGATTTAAATATGGAGGCTCTTCTTCTTTTCCCCAGGCTTCTGTTTGATAAAGCGCTGAGCACTTAATAACCGAGCCAATTTGTGAATCGATCTCGTTAAAAGCCCTTGACATCTGTGAAAAACGATCGCCTAAATTGGCGCCCAATAGCAGGTAAACTAAACTCATAAGCGCAAAGCTATTAATTTACTTGTAGTACAATTTAAAAAATGTAAAAACGGAAAACATTTTTTAAACCAAGGCCTTATAATTCATATAGGGAAGTTTTAACTTTTAAATATATTCTATATTCTCTCTGTATTTATTCTAGTTTGCTTTTGACTTAGTCTGTACTTAGTGTGTACTTAGTCCGTAGTATCACTGTACTTTTGATACTTTTAACGGACTTAATACATACTCTTGACTTGATGAATACGATAAAGAATAGATGTATCCTAATACATAGTAAAAGTTAATATAGAAATAATATAGGATATGAATTGTAATTATGAATGACAATCGACGGCGATTTGTTAATGTATACACATGTTTCGTAAATTTGATTTTAAAATCTGTAACAGCTGAACAGCTTAGGCATCTAACCACAAATCAATAGGAATAAAATAAATTCAAAATAAATGAAATCATTTTTCAAATATGTTCTTGCAACTGTAGTAGGTATTATTCTTTCCTCCTTCGTTATTATTTTAATTATATTCGGGATAGTTGGAGGCTTAGTTAACTCCATGAATAGCGACGATAAGATAGAGGTAGCCGACAATTCTATTCTTCATATTTCATTGGCTTATCCCATCAGTGAGCGAACCACTAAAAATAATTTTAGTGGTTTTGGCTTCTCTAGTATATTTGATAACCATATCGGATTAAATGACATTTTAACCCGTATTGAAACCGCTAAAACCGATGATCAGATTAAAGGCATTTATCTTGATTTAAGCACTATTGGCGCTAGTTTCGCTACCTTAGAAGAAATAAGGAATGCATTAGTTGATTTTAAAACTTCTAAAAAGTTTATAATTGCTTATAGTGAGTTTTATTCTCAATCTTCCTATTACCTGGCTTCTACTGCAGATAAGATCTATCTTAATCCAGAAGGCCTGCTTGATTTCAGAGGATTGGCCAACCAATCCGTATTCTTAAAAGGCACTTTAGAAAAATTGGGAATTGAAGCTCAGGTTATTAAGGTAGGCACATACAAAAGTGCGGTTGAACCCTTTATTTTAGACAAAATGAGTCCTGCTAATAAAGAGCAAGTTACTTCATTCCTGGGTTCTATTTATTCCCATTTCCTTAATGAAGTGTCAACCAGCCGTAAAATATCTACTGACTCACTGTTTAATATTGCAAATAATTTAAAAGTACAAGATGCTAAAGATGCAGTGACATACGGTTTGGTAGATGGAGCAAAATATAAAGATGAAGTATTGACTGATCTGAAATCGAGATTAAAAATTAAAAAAGACGATAAAATAAAATCTGTTACCATTGAGAAATACAATGTAAAAGATCCAGCGTCATCTAACAGTTCAAAAAATCGTATCGCGGTAATTTATGCTGTTGGGGAAATTGTTTCCGGTGAAGGGTCCGATGAACAGATTGGCTCTGAAAGAATTTCACGTTCTATTCGTACAGCAAGAGAAGACGATAAAGTTAAAGCTGTTGTTTTACGGGTAAATTCACCTGGAGGAAGTGCTTTAGCATCTGATGTGATCTGGAGAGAAGTTGTATTAACGAAAAAGGTTAAGCCTATCATTGTCTCCATGGGTGATGTTGCAGCTTCAGGTGGTTATTATATTTCTGCAGCTGCAGATTCCATATTTGCGCAGCCAAACACAATTACTGGCTCTATTGGGGTATTCGGGATAATTCCCAACTTTCAAAAATTCTTTAATAGTAAACTTGGAATTACCTTTGATGTAGTTAAAACTGGGAAATTCGCAGATCTAGGATCATTGGACCGACCTTTAACAGCAGAAGAGGAATCAATTATTCAACAAAGTGTGAATAAAATTTACTTCTCTTTCACTCAGAAAGTTGCTGATGGCAGAAAAAAGGAACGTAGCTATATAGATAGTATCGGACAAGGGAGAGTATGGACAGGCGCACAAGCCATTGATTTAGGATTGGTTGACCGTATTGGTGGCATAGAAAATGCGATTGCTTCTGCTGCTAAAAAAGCCAAAATAACAGACTATAAATTAGTGAATTATCCTGCAATTAAAGACCCAATCAAATCATTGTTAAATAATTCAAGTGATAAAATAAGCCTTTGGTTCACTAAACGTGAAATGGGCATGGCCTTTCCTGTTTATCAACAGGTTAAGGAAACTATGGAACAAAGCGGTATTCAGGCACGTATACCTTACACGATAAGTATTAGGTAATTATGAAGAATAAAGTTATTGCACGTGAATTCAGATTATTTTCTCAATTACTAGAATTCCACGGTGAAAATACCTTCAAAATAAAAGCTATCTCAAATGCAGCACAGAAACTTGGTAAATTACCTTTTCATATTGCGTCTAAAACTCAAGAAGAATTAAGTAATATACCGGGAATTGGAAAAAGTTCTGCCTTAAAAATTAATGAAATATTACATGAAGGAGGAATAAAGGAACTAAATGATCTTTTACAACAGACTCCCCCTGGAATCATTCCTTTATTAAAAATAAAAGGAATTGGTGCTAAAAAGGTTGCTACTGTCTGGAAAGAACTCGGGATTGATACTTTAGGGGAGCTTTGGTACGCATGTAAAGAGGATAAAATATCTAAATTAAAGGGCTTTGGCGCTAAAACTCAAGAGGAACTAAAAAATATTCTTGAATTTACTATTGAGAATGAAGGAAAATTTCGTTACGCTGATGTCGAGCTTCTCGCAGAAGACATCCTTTCTCAATTAAAAAAAGATCTTAAAAAAGATTCTTTAATTTCATTTACGGGCTCTATTCGTCGTTATTGTGAAATCGTTGATTGCATTGATATTCTTATAGCAATATCAAAAGCAGAATTAATTGAACTTATAAATCAATCAAAGCTATTTATTGAGATTAAAGAAAAGGAACATTCTGTTGAATGCATTCATCAAAGTGGTATTAAGAGCAATCTATATTTCTGTAAAGAAGATGAATTTTATGCCTGTTTAATAAAAACCACAGGGAATGAAGAACACCTTAAGCAATTGAAAGTAAAATTAAATTCAAAACTACCAGACTTAAAAAGTGAAGAAGCTATTTACAAATGTGCAGGCTTAAGTTTTATTCCTCCGGAACTTAGAGAAGGTTCAAACGAAATAGAACTCGCTGCCAATAATAAAATTCCAAAATTAATTGAGTATAACGATTTCAAGGGTAGCCTACATAACCATAGCCTATGGAGTGATGGGGTGTTTTCAATTGAAGACATGGCACTGTATTGCAGAGATGTTCTCCAATTAGATTATTTTGGTATATCAGACCATTCTAAAACTGCAGTTTATGCCAATGGATTAAACATCGAGCGAGTACTCGCTCAATGGCAGGAAATTGATTTACTTAATAAAAAACTTGCTCCTTTTCGTATATTTAAAGGCATTGAATCTGATATTCTTTCTAACGGATCGTTAGATTATCCTGATGAAATCCTTGACGAATTCGATTTCGTTGTAGCTTCCATACATTCACAACTTTCAATGGACGAAAAGAAAGCCACAGCCCGATTAATTAAAGCTATTGAAAATCCCTATACTACAATTTTGGGTCACCCTACCGGCCGCCAATTATTAATTCGTAGAGGCTATTCTATTGATTATAAAAAAGTAATTGATGCCTGTGCAGCCAATGGTGTAATCATTGAGATCAATGCCAATCCTTTACGACTTGATATTGACTGGCGCTGGATTCCTTATTGCTTAGAGAAAAATGTTTTAATTTCTATAAATCCAGACGCCCATCATACCGCAGAACTCGACTATTTAAAATACGGCCATTTAATGGCAAGAAAAGGGGGACTGACTGTCGATAAATGCTTAAACTGCTTCTCTTTAGAGCACTTAGAAAACTGGTTCAGAAATCGGAAGCCAATATAGTTTCATTTGAAAAACTTAGTTAATGTATAATCCATTAAATAAAAGTATAAGCATACTAATACCGAATTACAATGGAAAAGAACTTTTGGAAAAATTTCTTTCTTATACGTTTATTGCGGCCAAAAACAGCCAGTTACTTTTTGAAATTATAGTGATTGATGACGCTTCGACCGATGATTCAGTTTATTTTATAAAAGTAAAATATCCTGAGATTATCCTTCATGTTAATACTACAAATCAAGGATTCTCTAAAACCTGTAATATTGGAATGAATTTAGCTAAAAATAAGCTCTTACTCATCCTAAACTCCGACATACAATTATCTCCAAATTATTTCAGAAATCAACTTAAATATTTTGATGATCCATCTACCTTTGGAGTTATGTCGCGTATTATTGATCACAATAATCCAAATCACACAGAAAAAGCCCAAACTTTAAGAAGGTTTGGATACTGGATAAAAAAGAAACGCATCAATGGTTCTTATTTACAAAATGAATTATATCCAACAGTATTCTTATCAGGAGCAAATGCTTTAGTTGATTTAAAGAAAATAAAAGCTCTTGGAGGTTTTAATGAATTGTTTTCTCCTTATTATTCTGAAGATACTGATTTGAGTATTAGAGCATGGCGGTTAGGATGGAAATGTTATTTCGATAACTTTTCTTATTGCAATCATTTGGGGTCTGCTACCATAAAAAACAGCGAAAAAAAACGGAGAATAAAAATTATTTATTACAGAAATAAATTTATTTTGCACGCGCTGCATCTTAATGATATTCAAGTCATTCTATTTAATATACAAACTATTTTATTTGCAGTATGTCCAAGGCTCTTTATTGGAAAATTTTGGATAATTATTAGTTATCATAACTATATTAAACAAAGAAGAGATATTTATACCTCTAGAAAACAGTTTGAAGTCTTAATGCAAAAACATAGAAGCAGTATAAGCCTATTTGAAATTAAAACGTTAATAAAAAATTTGCAAAATAAGTAATCATTGACCATGCTTCAAGCTATCATAATAACCCCCGTTAAGAACTCCATTTCTAGCACAATGGAAACGATTATCGCAATCCATAAATGTCGTTCTAATATAAGACACCTTGTGTATAATGATTTCAGTGATAAGGAGACCAAGCAGATTTTGGAAGATAATAAATCTAAATATGGCTTTGAGCTTATCCATTTAGAAGACATTACGAACAACCCATCACCCAATTATAAACTTGTGTTACAAGACGCTCAGATAAAGGCATTACAAAACGATGTTCCATTTATTATTGTTGAATCGGATGTTAAAATCAGTGTTGATACTTTCGAAAAAATACTCGAATTTCAAAACGATTATCCAAAGGCAGGCCTAATTGGAGCAATAACAGTGGATGAATCTGGGGCTATCAATTTCCCTTATTTAAAGTTTAAAAACGAAAAGAGACAAATTATTGAAACCAAACGAAGCTTAAGCTTTTGTTGTACACTATTAAACTTGGATTTTTTAAAATCTTATAGCTTTCTAAACTTGGATCAATCAAAAGATTGGTATGATACTTTTATTTCTTCGAAGGCCACAGAGTTAGGATATAAAAACTACGTATTATTAAACACTCCGGTTCTTCATCAGCCCCATGGAAGTAGGCCATGGAAACAATTGAAATACACAAATCCCTTAAAATATTATTTTCTCAAATTCATAAAAGGATGGGATAAAATTTAACTGGTTTTTCCTAAAACACGCCATGGCAATTATTAATAGCATAAGTCAAATAAAAAAAGTCAATGGAGTCCCTTTTGTAATTTGGTGCTATTGGTCTGGTTCTTCAATGAATGAAAACAGACTTTTGAGCCTAGATCTTCTTGTGAAGAACATTGGTGTTCCTGTTTTTTTGATTAATGAAACAAATCTAAAGCAAATAGAAATACCTAATCATCCTTTTCATCGTGCTTTCCCATATTTAAGTGCTGTTCATCAATCTGATTATATCCGGATTTATTTATTACAACACTATGGAGGAGGCTGGCATGATATAAAAGCAACCAAAGTAAGTTTTAAAGATGTGTGGTCAGAATTTATCAATCCTAATATATACCTAATTGGACGACAAGAGCGAGTTGGCGGACCAGCTGCTGTTTTTGATGAAGAAGACAGATGGATGCCTGATTTCTGGCAAGATTTGATATCTGTAACCTCTTGGGTAGGTCGTTCAGACACCAAATTAAGCCAGGCTATGCTTTTAGAGATTGAGAAGCTATTAGATAGAAATTTTGAACTCTTAAAAAAATACCCAGCTAAACATGCAAGGGAAAAGAAGGTGATAGGAAAGACCTTTATTTCAAAATCTATAGTTAAATTCAGGAATTTATTAACTGGTCGGAATAATAATTATCCTCTTCCATGGACCGTCTTTGGAAATATTTTTCATCCGTTAAATTACAAGTTTAAAGACCATGTGAACTTTAATCTACCGAAGGATAAAATTAAAAATGCAGGTATTTATCATAGATAATTATTTAAGCAAACCTAACATCTTTAAAAATGAGTTGTATTTTCTGGAATGAGTTCTTTGGAACCTTAATGGGCCATTTAATTGCTTATAGATAAAATCCTTATGCTTTGTATTGATATAATTAATAATTTTCTCCTTTCTTTCATTAGTCATTCCTTTTCGTCTTGAGTTTGACCTTATCCTATAATAAAATCCTATGATCGATAATTTAACAACCTTGCCCCCATTTTTCAACATTGAAATCCAAAACTCCCAATCCTCGCGCCCCCAAACCATATCCTCGGAATAACCGCCACATCTCTCCCAATCTGCTTTTTTATATACAGCACTTACAAATATCATATTATTTAATGCCAGTGCCTCCAAACTAAATGGTTTAAGATGCCACCTGCCCGATTTTTCACCAAACTTCTCAGCTTCACAATAGACAACTTTGACTTCTGCATCTTTTTCAAATACTTTGACAGCCTCTGAGATATAATCCTTTGAAATGATATCATCAGAATCTAAAGGCAAGATATAAATTCCTTTTGCCTTGCTTATTCCATGATTCCTGGCTACAGAAGGTCCGCTATTTTGCTGATAATAATAAAAAACATTTTCATTCTGACCCTCCAAGCGCTTTCCTATTTCTTCAGTGTTATCCGTTGAGCCATCATTTATCAAAATAATTTCAACAGCGGGATGAATTGAGTTTAATACAGAATTAACCGTCTCTTCCATAAAACCAGCCTGGTTATAACAAGGTATTACTACGCTAACTAATTTTGGTGTAGTCATCTTTATAAATTGATACTTACAAAGATACTAGAATACCGCAAATTTTAAGTCTATGGGTAGAGTGACTCGAAAAGATATACTTCTTTCTTTTTAATATTTATAGGCCCGATTTATTTTTCTTATAAAGTTAAGTTTACTGAAGAAACTCTTTTTATAGATGTAAAATAAGCCGTTCATATTATTAAGCAGAAACATGAATAGCTCGAAACTAAAACCTTTTGATTTCAGCCTCTTAGCCATTAATTGATGAAGATGATCTATAAAAGCATGATTCCTGGGATTTGAATATGTTTTACAATGGGTAACCTTTTTGAAGATTAATTCTTGATCACAACCACGCAATCTATTTTCTTCCTTTTGCGGTTTGCTTTTTAAAATATCAGTTGCTGCATCATTGTGTTGCCTATAATGAACCAAATTTTCTTTAATTAAGCCAATAGTTCCATAATTAGATGCAATATAGGCAATCCACCAATCATGAAAATAAGATTCATTAAAAGGTAAAAGTCTCCCAACCAGACTCCTTTTAAATAACATACTATGGCCAGAGATGCAGTTCTCGAAAAGAAAAGGTCTGAAATCACCTCCTTCGTAGAGATTAATTATATCAGATACTTTTTTATTTAGCGAATTGCCAAGCTCATTTACAAAATCCGAATCATGATATATTAAAGTATGATCTTTGATGTTATTACATAAAGTACTAATTTTATGGAGTTCCCAAATATCATCCTGATCAGATAATGCTATGTATTCACCAGAGCATTTTGAAATAGCTCTCTCGAAATTTTTAACATATCCAAGGTTCGATTCGTTCTGAAAAACTTTAATAAATGAAAACCGATTAGAATAGTCTTTTAAGATATCCAATGTTTGATCTGAAGAGCAATCGTCTATTATTATAATTTCCAGATTGGAGTAATCCTGATAAACAAGTGAGTCTAATTGTTCATGTAGATATTTTTCGCCATTGTAAGTACACATGGCAATTGAAACTAAAATAGTGTCTGTTTTATCTTTCATTGTTGTAAAGGTAAAATAATTTAGCAAAATCTTTATTCACCTGTTATATCCGGAAAGTAGCTTTCGGGCATGATAGTTGAAAGAATTGGAGGAAAACAGAACATGATTAAAGATCTTTTTTTAATTCGACATGCTGAATCTGGTCATCCTTCGGGAGTGAATGATTTCGATCGACCTTTAAACGACAAAGGACATATTGAAGCTGAAAAAATGAGCAATAAGTTTATCCATTATCAGCTATTACCGAAATTTATAATTAGCAGTCCTGCCAAGCGGGCTTTAAGTACCGCAATGATTTTTGCTGAGGCTCTCCATTTTTCAGGTCAGCAGATTCAGCCGGAGAACATGATTTATGAAGCGACACTATCATCCCTATTATCGATTGTTAACCACTTACCTGATGAACAAGACCGGGTAGCGCTTTTCGGTCACAACCCGGGGATTACCGAATTTGCAGAATATTTAAGTGGCGAACACATTGGAAATATACATACTGCAGGAATAATTCATATTCAATTTTCAACCAGCTGGCAATTTGTGAGTGGAGGTACAGGAGAAACCAAATGGAAAGCAAGTCCGGAGTTATCGTAACTTTTTAATTCCTATTCTTTTTTATTCCCCGATAAATTTTTCCTGGCATTGTAATAATTAATCCTTTTATTTCAAGCTCCAACAGAATGATTGCTAATTTACTTTGTAGCATACCAGATAGATGAGCAATTTCATCAATACTGACCTGTTCTTTCTCAAGAATAAGATGATATATATTCTTTTCAGTATCATTTAATAAATTATCAAACTGCATTTGCAAAGACTGTGCTTTTTGTTCGCTCGGTTGCCAATTCATTAGATAACCCAAATCTTTTGCCTGAGTAATAAGATGCGCACGATGACTTTTGATCAGCAGGTTGCAACCAGCCGAATATTCTGAGTCAACGTTTCCTGGAAAAGCACATACATCCCTATTATAATTATTTGCAATTTCAGCAGTAATTAATGCACCCCCACGAATTGCAGCTTCTACAACAACGGTGACATCCGCTAGGCCAGCAATAATGCGATTACGCTGCGGGAAATTTTGGCGATCAGGGCGTGTTCCTGATGGATATTCCGACAATAAGCCACCATTATCTAACATTTTAACTGCTAAATTCCTATTAGCATTTGGGTAAATTTGATCAAGACCATGACCCAAAACCCCAACCGTAGGCATGCCATTTTCTACACTTGCCTTATGGGCAAAGCTATCAATGCCATAGGCCATCCCACTAATCACTAGCACATCATAATCTGCAAGTTTTTCAACTAGCTCCATGCATTGTTCTTTTCCATATTGGCTTGCTTTCCTTGCACCTACAATGCTCACAATACGCATAGCATTCAAATCGGCATTGCCACGATAATAAATCAACATAGGAGCGTCAATACATTGTTTTAATCGCCTAGGATATTCAGCACTTGAAAAGGGAAGGATTTTAATATGATGCTTTTTTGCAAATTCGACTTCCTTTACAGCACGCTCATATGCAGCAGATTTTCCTGCTAGAATTTGGGCGGAGATCTTTTTCCCAATTCCATTAAGAGTTTGCAGCATCCCTTCAGAAGCTTCCATTACGGCCCTTGGGGAGCCGAAATGATTCACTAAGTTCCTTTGTGTAATGATTCCGACACCCGGGATAAAATTAAGTGTTAGCGCATCAATCAACGAAGAATCAACAGACATAATTAAGCAATGGGAATATGAAGAATATATTTAGTATCAAAAAAATCTTCTGAAAAATAATTATTAATTGGTATTAACTCTGGCTTCAAGCCTGATTCTTTTATTTCCTGGGTCAAATCTCCACCCTTTAAATAAAGAATTCCATTGGGAACAGAATTAACCGACTCTTTCTGGATTTTATTTCTTACCCAAGGATAGAAATCTTTTAATTGAGTAACAGCCCTAGAAACAATAAAATTGAACTTACCTTCAATAGCTTCTGCCCTTGCATGTTTTGTTTGCACATTCTTCAAGCCTATTGAAGTTGCTATTTCATTTACAACCTTTATCTTTTTTCCAATTGAATCAACAAGCAGAAAATTTGTTTGAGGAAATAAAATAGCCAAAGGTATACCTGGAAAACCACCACCTGTTCCCACATCAAGAATCCTTTCTTCAGATTTGAACTGAACATATTTGGCAATAGCTAAAGAATGGAGCACATGACGCAAATATAAACTATCGATATCTTTTCGTGATATCACATTAATTTGGGAATTCCATTCCTTATAAAGATCATTAAGAGCATCAAGCTGCTGTTTTTGTAAGTCCGTTAAATCCGGAAAATATCCAAAGACTAACTCTGAAGGTTTATTCAAAACAAAAAGATTAATTGATTATTTCCAACGAACATTTCGCTTGAAAAGCGAAAAGAACCCATTGAAACTGGTATAAAAATAAAAAAATATATCCAATAACGGTAATAGCGGAAGCAAATCTAAAACCTGTAGCTTTTTCATAGCCGGTTTATAAATCAGGATCTGGATAATTAAGCGAAGAACATAGGCTGCTACTAAATACATCCAATATTGGGGATATAAAAACCCGTATACAATAAGGCTAATATAGAAAACAAGCGCACTGGATACTTGCAAAGATAACATCCATTTATGTTTTCCTTTATAAGCTTTTGATGCACCATGATGACGTGTTTTCTGCAAAGAATATGCAGCGTATTCTTTTTTGGGATAACTCCATACCTGCGCATCGGCATGAATATTTATAGCTGTATTTGTTTTTGTTGCATTCTGGTTTACAAATAGATCATCATCTCCTGAAGGAATATGCATATGGGAGGCGAAACCCTTTCCTTTAAAGAACAATTCTTCAGAATAGGCCATGTTTCTACCTACACCCATATACGCATTACATTTTAAAGCATGAGAAAGGTAACTCAAAGCGGTATGAAACGTTTCAAAACGGATAAATTTATTTAAAAAGCCTGACAATTTGGTATAAGGCGAATAACCTAAAACTATCTCTATGCCAGGTTGAAAGGAACTCGCCATATAACTAAGCCATTGATCTGATTGAGGTTTACAATCAGCATCTGTAAAGACCATCAGTTTATTTTTTGCCGCTTTTATACCGATTGTTACGGCAAACTTTTTGCCATGTTTAAACCGTGCATCTTCTTTTAGGGTAACCACATTTAGATGGGAATACCGCTCTTTTAATTCTTTTAAAACCCATTCACTGTCATCTGAAGAGCAATCATTTACTAAAACAACTTCAAAATCGGGATAATCTTGATTTAATATAAATTCTAAATTCTGCTTAAGATTCTCTTCTTCATTTTTAGCACAGATTACAACAGACAATGGTGGTACCGGTCTGCCCTCTTCCAATTCCTTTATTTTATAAACTGAAAGCTTTCTATAAACGAATACCAGAAACCAGAGCTGTATAAGCCAGGCAAGCCCTCCAATAAACAGTGGTGAATAACTAATATATAAATCCAAAATCAGATAAATTAAAGATGAAAGTCCAAAGATAAACATGTAAAAACAAATACCTCCTAAGTATTCCCATTAATGAGCAAAGCCTTCTTATTTTTGTTATTTTTGCAAACTGATAATACACAAAATTCATTCATGAAGTTTACGCTTAAAGTTAAAGATCCACATAGCAAAGCCCGTTTAGGCGAAATTAAAACCGCCCATGGCAATATCCAGACCCCTATATTTATGCCTGTTGGTACTGCTGGTTCAGTAAAGGCGGTTCACCAACCTGAACTTTTGAACGACCTTAAAGCGCAGATTATTTTAGGAAACACTTATCATTTATATTTAAGACCAGGACTGGATATCATTCAAAAAGCTGGCGGTTTGCATAAATTTAATGGTTGGCATAAGCCTTTATTAACAGATAGTGGTGGGTATCAAGTATACTCATTGGCTGAAGTAAGGAAAATAAGGGAAGAGGGCGTTACTTTTCAATCCCATATTGATGGTTCGCGCCATTTATTTACGCCCGAAAGTGTGATGGATATTCAGCGGGTTATAGGTGCTGATATCATTATGGCTTTTGATGAATGCACACCCTATCCGTGTGATTATTCCTATGCCCGGAAATCTTTGGACATGACTCACCGTTGGTTAAAACGCTGTTGCGAACGATTTGATAGTACAGAACCTTTATATGGCTATAGCCAGACTTTATTTCCAATAGTTCAAGGGTCCGTTTATAAAGATTTAAGAGAGAAATCAGCCGAAACAATAGCTTCTTACAACCGTGACGGGAATGCAATTGGCGGTTTATCTGTAGGAGAACCTGCAGAAGAAATGTATGCGATGACAGAAGTAGTATGTAATATACTTCCTGAAGAGAAACCACGATACTTAATGGGAGTAGGAACACCTATTAATTTGCTTGAGAATATTGCTTTGGGTATTGATATGTTTGACTGTGTTATGCCTACCCGTAACGCAAGGAATGGTATGCTTTTTACTAAAGAAGGGATCATTAATATTAAGAATAAAAAATGGGAAGATGACTTTTCACCCATCGATGCGAGCAGCGATTTATACTCAGATCAAATTTATTCTAAAGCCTATCTAAGACATTTAATACGATCAAAAGAAATATTAGGTGCGCAAATTGCGAGCTTACATAACCTACACTTCTACCTTTGGTTAATGGAAGAAGCGAGAAATCACATTAGTGCGGGAACATTTTATGACTGGAAGAATAAAATGGTTAAAATTTTAGATCAAAAATTATAATAAAAAGGAAGGCGAAATTTATTTCAAATGAAATTAACCATCATTGATAAGTATATAATAAAAAAATACCTTGGAACATTTTTGTTTACCATGGCTATTTTTACGGTGGTTATGGTGATTTTTGATATTTCGGAGCGTCTCGACGACTTTTTAGAGCATAAGGCCCCACTGTCAAAAATAGTTTTTGAATATTATGCAGGTTTTATTCCATTTTATTTAAACTTTCTATCTCCACTCATCAATTTTATTGCCGTAATTTTCTTTACGGCTAAAATGGCTGACCAAACGGAAATTGTTCCTATTTTAAGTGGGGGAATGAGTTTTAATCGCTTTTTGCGCCCTTATTTCATTTCCGCCTTTGT
>Ga0160445_100357_pt1 | contig 26093 bp, 22 predicted proteins | sample HID1972M_E1MG_FD_108215 | JGI IMG/M metagenome (GOLD analysis project Ga0160445, IMG submission 108215) | Enriched pill bug-associated microbial communities from UW Madison campus, WI, USA - HID1972M_E1 MG | ecosystem: Host-associated > Arthropoda: Insects > Digestive system > Unclassified ... | reverse complement strand
TGCCTTTAGGAGCGATCGGTCTCCCCCAGAAAAACATCTTCGTATGTCCGCACCAGTGAGCCTAGATCTCAATTGACTGGTGTGAGGGCAACATACAAGGAGCTGCCGCAGGCTGCGATCTTTTGATCTTAAAAACAACATCAAAAGATCGCAGCCTGCGGCAGCTCCTACAGGGATGGCGGTCAATCATGCAACATCTGGTAACTCCTTCAAAAAGAGTTCGATTGAGGTGGTAAATGTGAGTCCTTATCATTTGGCCCACATTTCCCGACCGAGAGACCACTCCCATGTTGGCACCCAAGCGTCTTCTGACCGCACTGGCCCTGACCCTGATCGGTAGCACCACGGCCCAGGCCGCTGATGAGGTGGTGGTTTACTCGTCGCGCATCGATGAGCTGATCAAACCGGTATTCGATGCCTACACCGCCAAGACCGGGGTGAAGATCAAGTTCATCACCGACAAGGAGGCGCCGCTGATGCAGCGCATCAAGGCCGAAGGTGAAAACGCCACCGCCGACCTGCTGCTCACCGTGGATGCCGGCAACCTCTGGCAGGCTGAGCAGATGGGCATCCTCCAGCCATTCACCTCGAAAACCATCGACGCCAACATTCCCCTGCAATATCGCTCGTCCACCCACGCCTGGACTGGCCTGAGCCTGCGCGCGCGCACCATCGCCTACTCCACCGAACGGGTGAAGCCGGGCGAGTTGACCACTTACGAAGCGCTGGCCGACAAGAACTGGGAAGGTCGCCTGTGCCTGCGCACGGCGAAGAAGGTTTACAACCAGTCGCTGACCGCGACCATGATCGAAGTCCACGGCGCGGCGAAGACCGAGGAAATCCTCAAGGGCTGGGTGAATAACCTGTCCACCGACGTGTTCTCCGATGACGTTGCAGTGCTGGAGGCGATCAACGCCGGGCAGTGCGACGTCGGCATCGTCAACACTTACTACTACGGTCGCCTGCACAAGCAGAAGCCGGAGCTGCCGGTGAAACTGTTCTGGCCGAATCAGGCGGATCGCGGTGTGCACGTGAACCTGTCGGGTATTGGCCTGACCAAGCATGCACCGCACCCGGAAGCGGCCAAGGCTCTGGTTGAATGGATGACCACGCCGGAAGCGCAGAAGATTTTTGCTGACGTGAACCAGGAATTCCCGGCCAACCCGGCGGTGGCGCCTTCGGAAGAAGTGGCGGCGTGGGGCAAGTTCATTGCTGATACGTTGCCGGTGGAAGTGGCGGGCAAGCGTCAGGCTGAGGCGATCCGGATGATGGATCGGGCGGGTTGGAACTGAGTCTGTTGCTGTAAAGATCAAAAGATCGCAGCCTTCGGCAGCTCCTACAGGGTGATCACATTTCCCAATGTAGGAGCTGCCGGAGGCTGCGATCTTTTCGCTTTCTTCCTTACACTCCACGATTTCCCCGCGAGACCTTTGAAGTGGCCCACCCCGCCCAACGCCGCTGGTACCCCATCGTCTTCGCCATCGCCGCGTTGGTGCTGCTGCCCCTGAGCGTTCTGCTGCTCTCCTGGCAGACCATCGATCAACAAATCTGGTCGCACCTGTGGCAAACCCAGATGCCGCGCCTGCTCGGCAACACCTTGACGCTGGTACTCGGCGTCGGTGTTGGCGTGACGCTGCTCGGCGTCAGCCTGGCCTGGCTCACCAGCCTCTGCGAATTCCCCGGTCGGCGCTGGCTCGACTGGGCGCTGATGCTGCCGTTCGCCATCCCCGCGTACGTGCTGGCCTTCGTCTTCGTCGGCCTGCTCGACTTCGCCGGGCCGGTGCAAACCCTGCTGCGCGAATGGTTCGGCACAGGCCTGCGTCTTCCCCGGGTGCGTTCCACCGGCGGGGTGATTATCGTGCTGGTGCTGGTTTTCTATCCCTACGTCTACCTGCTGGCGCGCACCGCGTTTCTTGCGCAGGGCAAAGGCTTGATGGAAGCCGCGCGGGTGCTCGGCCAATCGCCGTGGCAAGCCTTCTGGCGCGTAGCGTTGCCGATGGCGCGGCCGGCGATTGGTGCCGGTGTGGCGCTGGCGCTGATGGAAACCCTCGCCGATTTCGGTGCGGTGTCGGTGTTCAACTTCGACACCTTCACCACCGCGATCTACAAAACCTGGTACGGCTTCTTCAGCCTGTCGAGTGCGGCGCAACTGGCCAGCCTGTTGCTGCTGGTGGTGATGCTGGTGTTGTACGGCGAACGTCGCGCACGCGGCGCCAACCGCGCGAGCAACGAGCGGCCTCGGGTGAAAGCGCTGTATCACTTGCGCGGATTCAAAGCCCTCGCGGCGATGAGCTGGTGCGGACTGGTGTTCGCCTGCGCCTTCGTGATTCCGATGCTGCAACTGATGGTCTGGTTCTGGCAGCGCGGGCGTTTCGATCTCGATGAGCGCTACGCCGGGCTGATCCTGCACACCCTGTATCTGGGCGGCATGGCGGCGTTGATCACCGTCAGCGTCGCGCTGCTGCTGGCCTTCGCCCGGCGGTTGGCGCCGACCCCGGCGATCAACTCCGGCGTGGGTCTGGCCAATCTCGGTTACGCCTTGCCGGGTTCGGTGTTGGCAGTGTCGATCATGCTGGCCTTCAGTTATCTCGATCGCGAGTTGGTGATCCCGCTCTCCGGCTGGCTCGGTGGCGCTGGCAAACCATTGCTGCTCGGCAGTCTGGCGGCGCTGTTGATGGCGTATCTGGTGCGCTTTATCGCGGTCGCTTATGGCCCGCTGGAAAACAGTCTGGCACGTATACGGCCGTCTTTGCCCGAAGCGGCACGTAGCCTCGGTGTCAGTGGGCCACGACTGTTTTTCAAAGTGTATCTGCCGTTGTTGCTGCCCGGCACGTTGAGCGCCGCGCTGCTGGTGTTCGTCGATGTGCTCAAGGAAATGCCCGCGACCCTGCTGATGCGCCCGTTTGGCTGGGACACGCTGGCCGTACGCATCTTTGAAATGACCAGCGAAGGCGAATGGGCGCGGGCGTCGTTGCCGGCGCTGACCCTGGTTTTGGTCGGACTGTTGCCGGTCATCGGCCTGATTCGCCGCTCGGCGCATCGAAACACTTAGTAGTGAGTCCTGAATCATGCGGCTACAATGCGCGGCATTCGGTGCGGTTCGTCTGACAGACCCGTTCGCTGGAATCGGCTGAGAGCCTTCTATTTCAAGGCTTTCGCCCGTGCAGCGGCTGTCCGCACCTTCGCCACGCCCGGAAGGAGAAACCCATGGGACAGCGTACGCCTCTGTATGACCTGCATCTCGCCCTCGGCGCGAAGATGGTCGATTTTGGCGGTTGGGACATGCCACTGCATTACGGCTCGCAGGTCGAGGAGCACCACGAGGTGCGCCGCGATTGCGGGGTGTTCGATGTATCCCATATGACCGTGATCGATGTCACCGGCAACCAGGCCAAGGCCTGGCTTCAGCATTTGCTGGCCAATGACGTCGAACGCCTGCACCGCCCCGGCCGTGCGTTGTACAGCACCATGCTCAACGAGCGTGGCGGCATCGTCGACGACATGATCGTCTACCGCCTCGACGAGGGTTATCGTCTGGTGGTCAACGCGTCCACCCGCGATCAGGATCTGGCGTGGATGAACGCGCAACTTTCCGGCTACGACGTGCAACTGCATGAGCGTTCCGAGATGGCGATGCTGGCCATTCAAGGCCCGCAAGCCCGGCACAAGATTGCCGAGCTGGTGACCCAATCCCGCGCCACGCTGATCCAGCACCTCAAACCCTTCGAAGGCTATACCGACGGCGACTGGTTCATCGCGCGCACCGGTTACACCGGTGAAGACGGTCTGGAAATCATCCTGCCAGCCAATCAGGCTCCGGGTTTCTTCAACGATCTGGTCGGCGCCGGCATTTCCCCGATCGGCCTCGGCGCTCGTGACACCCTGCGCGTTGAAGCCGGAATGAACCTCTACGGTCAGGACATCGATCAGGACGTTTCGCCGCTGGCCTCGAACATGGCCTGGAGCATCGCCTGGGAACCGGCCTCGCGGCAGTTTATCGGCCGCGCTGCCCTGGAGGCGGAAAAAGCCGCTGGCGTGGCGCACAAACTGGTCGGTCTGGTGCTGGAAGAACGCGGTGTTTTGCGCGCTCATCAAGTGGTTCGTATCGCCGATGTTGGCGAAGGAGAGATCACCAGTGGTAGTTTCTCCCCTACGCTAAGCAAATCGATTGCCCTGGCGCGTGTTCCGATGGCAACCGCCGACCGCGCCGAAGTGGAAATCCGTGGCAAGTGGTACCCGGTACGTGTGGTCAAACCGACCTTCGTCCGCCATGGCAAAACTTTGATCTAACCTTTTCCGGCGGGCACGACCGCTGACAATTTCTCGAGGACACCGAAGATGAGCGATATCCCTGCCGACCTGCGTTTTGCCGAAAGTCATGAATGGGCCCGTCTGGAAGCCGACGGCACCGTCACTGTGGGCATCAGCGATCACGCGCAGGAAGCGCTGGGTGATGTGGTGTTCGTCGAGCTGACTGAAGTCGGCAAGGTCTTTGCTGCACAAGATCAGGCCGGTGTGGTTGAGTCGGTGAAAGCCGCTTCCGACATCTACGCGCCGATCGGTGGTGAAGTGATTGCCGTCAACGAAGAGCTGGGTGGTTCGCCTGAACTGCTGAACTCCGACCCGTACGGCGCGTGGATCTTCAAAATCAAGCCAACCGACGCGGCTGAGCTGGACAAGCTGCTGGATGCCGGCGCTTACAAGGCTGCCATCGGCGAGTAAGTTGTCTGAAATACCCAAAGCCCTGACTTGTCGGGGCTTTTTTTTCAGGATCAAAAGATCGCAGCCTTCGGCAGCTCCTACAGGGGGATGGTGTAGACCTTGTAGGAGCTGCCGAAGGCTGCGATCTTTTGATCTTCAAGGGCACTGCTATGCTGGTTTGACCGTGTTGCATTGACGCCGAGCGCCAGCCAAGAGAGAGCCCGTCATGTCCCAGTTGCCGTCCTTGAGCCAGTTACGCGATCCCGATGCCTTCCTGCGTCGTCACCTCGGCCCGGATGCCGCCGAGCAACAAGCGATGCTCGACAGCCTCGGCCTCGGCAGTCGCGCCGAACTGATCGAACAGACTGTGCCGCCGGGCATCCGCTTCAATCGCGCACTCGATCTGCCGCCGGCGCTGGACGAACAAGCGGCGCTGGCCAAATTGCGCGGTTATGCCGAGCAGAATCAGGTGTGGAGCAGCCTGATCGGTATGGGCTACCACGGTACCCTGACGCCGACCGTCATCTTGCGCAACGTGCTGGAAAATCCCGGTTGGTACACCGCGTACACGCCGTATCAACCGGAGATCGCCCAAGGCCGGCTCGAAGCGCTGCTGAATTTCCAGCAACTGACCATCGACCTCACCGGCCTCGAATTGGCCAACGCTTCGCTGCTTGATGAAGCCACGGCGGCGGCTGAAGCCATGGCGTTGGCCAAGCGTGTGGCGAAGTCGAAGAGCAATCTGTTTTTCGTCGATGAGAACTGTCACCCGCAGACCATTTCCGTGGTGCAGACCCGCGCCGAGGGCTTCGGCTTTGAGCTGATCATCGACGCTGTGGATAACTTGAAGCAGCACCAGGTATTCGGTGCGCTGCTGCAATATCCCGACACCCACGGCGAAGTGCGCGACCTGCGTCCATTGATTGATCACTTGCACGCTCAACAAGCGCTGGCGTGCGTCGCTACGGATTTGTTGAGTTTGCTGTTGCTGACCCCGCCGGGTGAGTTGGGCGCGGATGTGGTGTTTGGTTCATCGCAACGGTTCGGCGTACCGATGGGTTATGGCGGCCCGCACGCCGCATTCTTTGCCAGTCGCGAGGAATATAAACGGGCGATTCCCGGGCGGATCATCGGTGTGTCGAAAGACGCTCGGGGCAACGTCGCGTTGCGCATGGCCCTGCAAACCCGCGAGCAACATATCCGCCGCGAGAAGGCCAACTCGAACATCTGCACAGCGCAGGTGCTGTTGGCGAATATCGCCAGTTTCTACGCGGTGTATCACGGCCCGGAAGGTCTGAAACGCATTGCCCAGCGCGTACATCGGTTGACCTGCATTTTGGCGGCAGGCCTTGAACGGCATGGGCTGAAACGCCTGAACGCGCAGTTTTTCGACACGCTGACGCTCGACGTTGGTGGCGCACAAACCGCGATTATCGAAAGCGCTCAGGCGGCGCAGATCAACCTGAGGATTCTCGGCCGTGGCCGCGTCGGGCTGAGCCTTGACGAGACCTGCGATGAAACGACCGTGGCGAAACTGTTCGATGTCTTGCTCGGGGCTGATCACGGCTTGAGCGTCGACGATCTCGACGCCGAGGCGCTGACCTCGGGCATCCCGGAAAACCTTCAGCGCACAACGCCGTACCTGCGCCATCCGGTCTTCAACGCGCACCACAGCGAAACCGAGATGCTGCGCTACCTCAAACAACTGGAGAACAAGGATCTGGCGCTCAACCAGTCGATGATCCCGCTGGGCTCCTGCACCATGAAACTCAACGCCACCAGCGAGATGATCCCGATCACCTGGCCGCAATTCGCCAACCTGCATCCGTTCGTGCCGCGCGAGCAAGCCGTCGGCTACACGCTGATGATCGAGGAGCTGGAGCGCTGGCTCTGCGCGATCACCGGTTTCGATGCGATCTGCATGCAGCCCAACTCCGGTGCGCAGGGCGAATACGCCGGGCTGCTGGCGATTCGCAAATATCACGAGAGCCGGCAACAGGGCGCTCGGGATATTTGTCTGATTCCTTCGTCAGCCCACGGCACCAACCCGGCGTCGGCGCAGATGGCCGGGATGCGAGTGGTGATCGTCGAGTGCGACGCGGAGGGCAACGTTGATCTGGAAGATTTGAATGCCAAAGCCGCTGAGGCTGGGGATAAGTTGGCGTGCTTGATGGCGACGTATCCGTCGACCCATGGCGTGTACGAGGAGGGCATCAGCGAAATCTGCGAAGTGATCCACCAACACGGCGGTCAGGTGTACATGGACGGCGCCAACCTCAACGCGCAGGTCGGGCTGGCGCGGCCGGCGGACATTGGTGCCGACGTCTCGCACATGAATTTGCACAAGACCTTCTGCATTCCCCACGGCGGCGGCGGGCCGGGCATGGGGCCGATCGGGATTCGTGCACATCTGGCGCCGTTTGTCGCCAATCACCCGGTGGTGCCAATCGACGGGCCGCTGGCGCAGAACGGCGCGGTCAGTGCCGCGCCGTGGGGCAGCGCGAGCATTTTGCCGATCAGCTGGATGTACATCGCCATGATGGGCCCGCAATTGGCCGATGCCAGCGAGGTGGCGATTCTCGCGGCGAATTACCTGGCGCAGCATTTGTCCGGCGCGTTCCCGGTGTTGTACACCGGGCGTAACGGGCGGGTGGCGCATGAATGCATTCTTGATTTACGGCCGCTGAAGGCGCAGACCGGGATCAGTGAAGAGGACGTTGCCAAGCGGTTAATGGATTACGGTTTCCACGCGCCAACCATGTCATTCCCGGTGCCGGGAACGTTGATGGTCGAGCCGACCGAGAGTGAATCCAAGGCTGAGCTGGATCGGTTTATCGGCGCGATGCTGAGCATTCGAGCGGAAATCACCGAAGTGCAAAACGGCAACTGGCCGGCAGAAGACAACCCGCTGAAACGCGCGCCGCATACCTTGGCGGATGTCACCGGCATTTGGGAGCGGCCGTACAGCATCGAACAAGGCATCACCCCGGATGCGCACACCAAAGCGCACAAGTATTGGCCAGCGGTGAATCGGGTGGACAACGTTTACGGCGATCGCAACCTGTATTGCGCGTGCGTGCCGGTGGACGATTATCGCTGAACTCGCAGAACACACAGATCCCCTGTAGGAGTGAGCCTGCTCGCGATAGCGTAGTGTCAGCCAATATTTTTGGCGGCTGATTCACCGCTATCGCGAGCAGGCTCACTCCTACAAGGGATGGTGTTGAGGCGGAAATTTGGGCAAAAAAATGCCGCTCGATTGAGCGGCATTTTTTGTTACTCGGAAGCCACGGCGTTTTTCGCCAGAATCGCATTCGCCAGTTCCATGTCCGTGGCCTGCAGGCCCGGGTTGTCGGCGCGTACTTTCTGCATCGCGGCTTCCAGGTACGGCCCACGAATGCTGCCGTCACTGGCAACGAAGCTGCCGGCATCGTCCTGTGCGGCGATGATCAGCTTGTGATCCTTGAAGGTCAGGTAGGTCGAACCGGTGGTCGCACCGGACGAAATGACGTTACGCCAAAAGCTGTCCGCCATGGCCGAACCAACGGGAAGGGACAGCAGGGCCAAGGTGGCGACAGCAAGTTTGAGACGCATGATGAGGTGACTCCTGGGGGTTAACTAGGGCGTTGGATTGCCAAGCCCCGATCCAGTTCCCTGACGGGCTACTTGAGCTCACTCTGCGGCGTGACCCGCAACACTTCCTCAATCGTGGTCAGCCCCGCCGCGACTTTCTGCGCGCCGGACAGACGCAAACTGCGCATGCCTTCCTTGAACGCCTGACGTCGAATCGCTGCCAGATCGGTGTCCGGCGTGATGAACGTTTTGAGGCTGTCGCTCAGTTGCATGATCTCGTAAACCCCGGCGCGGCCGTGATAACCAGTGTCGCGGCACTCCACACAACCGATTGCCCGTTGCGCATTGCCCGGCAGCGGCGCTTGCCACGGGCGGGTCAGGGTTTGCCAGTCTTCTTCCTCCAGCGTCTGCGGCGCCTTGCAGTGTGGGCACAGCGTGCGCACCAGACGCTGGGCCATAACGCCGAGCACGGTGGCTTTGATCAGATAATGCGGCACGCCGAGTTCGAGCAGACGGCTGATCGCGCTGGGTGCGTCGTTGGTGTGCAACGTCGACAGCACCAAGTGCCCGGTGAGCGCTGCCTGAATCGCCATTTCGGCGGTTTCCAGATCGCGGATCTCGCCGATCATGATGATGTCCGGGTCTTGCCGCATCAGCGCACGCACCCCGGCGGCGAAGCTCAGGTCGATGTTGTGCTGCACCTGCATCTGGTTGAACGCTGGCTCGACCATTTCGATCGGGTCTTCGATGGTGCAGAGGTTCACTTCCGGCGTCGCCAGTTTTTTCAGCGTGGTGTACAGCGTTGTGGTCTTGCCCGAACCGGTCGGCCCGGTGACCAGGATGATGCCGTTGGGCTGGCGGGTCATGTCCTGCCAGCGCCGCAGATCGTCGGCGCTGAAACCCAGTTGATCGAAATCCTTGAGCAGCACTTCCGGATCGAAAATCCGCATGACCATTTTCTCGCCGAACGCGGTGGGCAGCGTCGACAGGCGTAACTCAACTTCGCCGCCCTCCGGGGTCTTGGTCTTGACCCGGCCGTCCTGCGGTTTGCGCTTCTCGGCGACGTTCATCCGCCCGAGGCTTTTCAGGCGACTGACGATCGCCATGGTCACCTGCGGCGGAAATTGATAGACGTTGTGCAGCACGCCGTCGATGCGAAAACGCACGGTGCCTTGTTCGCGACGGGGTTCGATGTGGATATCGCTGGCGCGTTGCTGGAAGGCGTACTGGAACAGCCAGTCGACAATGTTGACGATGTGCGCGTCGTTGGCGTCCGGCTCCTGATCGCTGGCGCCGAGGTTGAGCAGTTGTTCGAAGTTGCCGAGGTTGCCGCTCTGCGCATCGGCATTGCTGGCGCCGCTGACAGATTTGGCCAACCGGAAAAACTCAACGCTGAAGCGCTGGATGTCCGCCGGGTTGGCCACCACGCGTTTGATCGGCAGTTTCAGCACGTGAGTCAGATCGGCTTCCCAACCAGTCACGTAAGGCTGGGCGCTGGCGACAGTCACCGCATCACGGTCGACCGCCACGGCGAGAATCTTGTGCCGTTGCGCGAAGGCGTAAGACATCAACGGCGTGATCGCGGCGACGTTGATCTTCAGCGGATCGATGCGCAAATACGCTTGGCCGGCCTGTTGCGCCAGCCACAAAGTCAGGCTTTCCAGGTCGAGGTGTTTGCCTGGACGGCTGAGGTCGTCGAGTTGCTGGCTGGCGATAAATTCCAGCGGGTGCATCTGGCCATTCGCCGCGTGCCGGCGGCGCGCATTCAGCGCCTGCTCCGCCGCGTCCTGGCAGATAAAGCCTTGGGCGACCAGTTCACGCAGCACATCATTGAGTTCCAGCCAGCGGTCCTGAGTGGCGAATTGAACGGACATGCGGGCTTCCTTTTAAACGACAGTGCGCAAAAGGATAGTCGCGGCCGGGCAGACCGTTGGGCCACTACCCGACCAAGCCGTTGCCGGATTTATCAGCCGGCCGCTTGTGCAGGCGCATCCCAAGCGCTGTCGGCGTTTTGCAGATCCACCGAGCAGACGCTGATCAGGTTACGAAGTTTTTCCGCGATCACTTGCGCGCGATGCCAGCTAAGTCCGCCCATGACAATGTCGATCGACAGCAGATCGTCCATGCGCTGCACGTTGACCTGTTCGGGCGTGAGGAATTGCAGGGCGAACAGATTCAGCACCCGCACCAGCAAATCCGGCTCGGCCTCGGCGAGGATTTGATATTGCGCCAGGCAATGGGCGTTGCTGACGTTCCAGACGTCGGCGCGGGTGGGCGTGGTGGTGACGGCTTCGAGGTGCGGCATGACGAGTCTCCAAATTCTCTGGAGGAATTTTTACATTCGGTGCGGGGTATTTCTTGGCTATGATCGGCGTTATTGGCGATTGATCGAATTGATCAATTCGCAAGGCAGCTGATTAGAGGTTTTTCTATGCACAGTGAGCTGGACAGCTATGACCGCAAGATTCTCGCCCTGCTGCAAGAGGACGCTTCACTGTCCAGCGCGCAGATCGCCGAGCAGGTCGGCCTCTCGCAATCGCCGTGCTGGCGGCGGATTCAGCGGATGAAGGAGGAGGGCATCATTCGTGGCCAGGTGACCTTGCTTGATCGCAAGAAGATTGGCCTGAACACGCAGATCTTCGCCGAGATCAAACTCAACGCGCACGGGCGTTCGAACTTCACCGAATTCACCGAAGCGATTCGCGGCTTTCCGGAGGTGCTGGAGTGTTATGTGCTGATGGGCGCGGTGGATTTTTTGTTGCGGATCGTCGCGGCGGACATTGAGGCGTATGAGCGGTTCTTCTTCGAGAAGTTGTCGCTGGTGCCGGGGATTCAGGAAGTGAATTCGATTGTGGCGCTGTCGGAGATCAAATCCACCACCAGCCTCCCGGTTTGACCCTGATCGTTCCCACTGATCGTTCCCACGCTCTGCGTGGGAACGCCTCAATGGACGCTCTGCGTCCGCTTTGGGACGCGGAGCGTCCCGGGCTGCATTCCCACGCGGAGCGTGGGAACGATCACCACAGAGGGCTTACATGCGCAGCAGCATTTTCCACGCACGATTCTGGTAAACCGCAATCGCCTGCTGCTTGCGTGCATCAAGCAGTTCGTCAGTGATCGTCGGCTCGTTGGCCAGTTGTGCCAGTTTGTTCAGTTCGCCGTACAGGCGATCCATTTCCGGGATCTCCAGCACGTTGCGTGCGTGGTGCAGCCAGACCTGAATACGCTCGATACGCGGCAGTTGCTCAGCCAGATCTTCCGGCTGCTGCTGATAACGCTGCAATTGCAGGGCCGTCGCTTCTTCACCCAAGGTACGCGGCAGCCAGCTGTGCAACTGCGCGCCGCCCTGACGGTTGCCACGCACGTTGCGCTCGGCGGTCCAGGTGCGAGCCAGCAACCAGCGCGAAGTGTTCAGCGAGAACAGGCCCCAACGCGGGTCTTCGAGTTCTTCGAGGAACTGCTCCGGCGCGGCTTTGCGCACGTCTTCGTCCTCGATACCGGCCTGCACCAGTGGGCGCCAGTCTTCCAGCAACGCATCCAGCGCAACGCGCAAGTCGTGAGTCGACTGACGCGGCGCGGCCTGGCCGAGGCTGCTGAGCAGGGCGCGCATTTCCGCGAGGTTCTCGACCCAGTCGAGCAACAGGCGCCAATGGCCGTTGAAACGGTACTGTTCAGCCAGACGCTGGCTGCTGCCGAGCAAGTGCCAGCTCAGCGCGGCAAAGGCGTCGTCGAGCTGGGTTTCCGGGGTCAGCTCTGGCGCCGGTAGGCTCAGCGAGTAGCTGTTGGCGTCGTACAGACGATAACCGCGCTCAGCCTTGCTGATATCGCACGGCATCAGCGCGAGGGTAGCGGCCAGTTCAGCGGCCAGTTCCAGCAGCGCAGCAGGCTCGCCTTCGCGCAGTTCCAGTTCCAGCTCGCAGATTTCTTCTTTCTGCTTGCCGACTACAACGTGACCGAGATCCAGCGCGGCTTCGATAACCACTTTGCTCTTGCCACGGCCCCAGGCAATTTCGGCGCGTTCGCGGACGAAATCGGTGGTGAAGATCGGCTTGAGGGTTTTCTTGTCCAGCTCGGCCAGCGACTCGGGCCAGCATTCGCCGTCGAGTTTCTTCACGTCGAGTTTGGCTTTCGGCAACTTCCAGTCGTATTCATTACGCTCGGACAGACCGGCGACGCTCTGGCCACGGGTCTTGAGGGTCTGAATCACTTCGTCACCGTCCTTGCGCAGGCGCAGGGCGACTTTGGCCTGAGCCAGATCGCGCTCGGGGGTGTCGAAGTACTGGTTCATCAACTCACGGCGTTCCCAGCCACTTTTGTTGCGTTTTTTCAGTAACGGGTGCTCGCGCAGGGCGGCGAGGGTTTCGCGGCTGACGCGGAGTTTGATTTCGGTTTCTTTCTGCATGGCCGGAAAATCCAGGATCGGGAGCGCAGCCGGGGAATATGTGGCTGCCAAGGCCGTGCAGTGTACAGGACTGATTCGTCCTACGCCCTGCGGCGGTTTATTCCTGACGCCGGATGGTTCTATGATGGACTTCAAATCGGGAGTTGGAGTCAGCGATGCCTTTGCCGTCCATGCAAGACCAGTTCGCTGCGCTGATCGCCGCGCCGTCGGTCAGCTGTACCCAACCGAACCTTGATCAGTCCAACCGCGCGGTGATCGATTTGCTCGCCGGCTGGCTGGGTGATCTGGGTTTCAGCTGCGATATCCAGCAAGTCAGCCCCGGCAAATTCAACCTGCTCGCCAGTTTCGGCAGCGGCCCCGGCGGGCTGGTGCTGGCCGGGCACAGCGACACGGTGCCGTACGACGATGCGTTGTGGCAGACCGATCCGCTGAAGCTCACCGAAGTCGATGGCCGCTGGGTCGGCCTCGGCAGTTGCGACATGAAGGGCTTTTTCGCGCTGATCATCGAGGCGATGTTGCCGCTGCTCGATCAACCGTTCAAGCAACCGCTGTTGATCCTCGCCACCTGCGATGAAGAAAGCTCGATGTCCGGTGCCCGCGCGCTGGCCGAGGCCGGGCGTCCGCTGGGGCGTGCGGCGGTGATTGGCGAGCCGACCGGGCTCAAGCCGATCCGCATGCACAAAGGCATCATGATGGAGCGCATCGACATTCTCGGGCAGAGCGGCCATTCGTCGGATCCGCGCCTAGGCCACAGCGCTCTCGAAGCGATGCACGATGCGATCGGCGAACTGCGCGGTCTGCGCCTGTTGTGGCAGCGTGAATTCAATAACCCGCAGTTCAGCGTGCCGCAGCCGACGATGAACTTCGGTTGCATTCATGGCGGCGATAATCCCAACCGGATTTGCGGCCAGTGTTCGCTGGAGTTCGACCTGCGGCCGCTGCCGGGCATGGATCCGAAAGTCCTGCGCGCGGAGATTCTGCGCAAGCTCAACCCGGTGGCCGAGCGGCATCAGGTGAAGATCGATTACAAACCGTTGTTCCCGGAAGTGCCGCCGTTCGAGCAGGATGCAGACGCCGAACTGGTGCGCATCGCCGAAAAGCTCACCGGTCATAGCGCCGAAGCAGTAGCGTTCGGCACCGAAGCGCCTTATCTTCAGCGCCTCGGCTGCGAAACCATCGTCCTCGGTCCCGGCGACATCGCCTGCGCGCATCAGCCCGGCGAGTACCTTGAAATGTCACGTTTGCAGCCTACCGTGCATCTATTACGGCAACTGATTGAACATTACTGCCTGAAGAATTGAACGCCTCCCTTGTAGGAGGTCGTTAAATTTGTGGGAATTGAACCCGTATTCATGAGGAGAGCGCGCGTGTCGCCAAGCCTGTTCCGACGATAACCATCAGCCCGCTGTGCGTTTTCCGTTTCGCCCTTTTTCCGGCTGCTATTTATTACAGGCCCAGGTTCATGCCCGAATACGTTAATTGGCTTCGTCACGCGTCCCCCTACATCAATGCCCACCGCGATTGCACCTTCGTCGTCATGCTGCCCGGCGACGGCGTGGAGCATCCGAATTTCGGCAACATCGTCCATGACCTGGTGTTGCTGCACAGCCTTGGCGTGCGGCTGGTGCTGGTGCACGGTTCGCGCCCGCAGATTGAAACCCGCCTCGCCGCGCGCGGCCTGACCCCGCATTACCATCACGGCATGCGCATCACCGATGCCGCAACGCTGGAATGTGTGATCGATGCAGTGGGCCAGTTGCGCATTGCCATCGAAGCGCGGCTGTCGATGGACATGGCCTCGTCGCCGATGCAGGGCTCGCGTCTGCGCGTGGCCAGCGGCAACCTCGTTACCGCGCGGCCGATCGGCGTGCTGGAAGGCGTCGACTATCACCACACCGGCGAAGTGCGCCGGGTCGACCGCAAGGGCATCAATCGCCTGCTCGATGAGCGTTCGATCGTGCTGCTGTCGCCGCTGGGCTACTCGCCGACCGGTGAAATCTTCAACCTCGCCTGCGAAGACGTCGCCACCCGCGCTGCCATCGATCTGGGTGCCGATAAGCTGCTGCTGTTCGGCGCTGACCTCGGCCTGATCGACGAAAACGGCAAACTGGTGCGCGAACTGCGCCCGCAACAAGTGCCGGCGCATTTGCAGCGTCTGGGCAGCAACTATCAGGCGGAACTGCTCGATGCCGCTGCCGAAGCGTGCCGTGGCGGTGTCGCGCGTAGCCATATCGTCAGTTACGTCGAAGACGGTGCGCTGCTGACCGAGCTGTTTACCCGTGACGGTGGCGGTACGCTGGTCGCGCAAGAGCAATTCGAGTTGGTACGCGAAGCGGCGATTGAAGACGTCGGCGGTTTGCTCGACTTGATCAGTCCGCTGGAAGAGCAGGGGATTCTGGTGCGTCGTTCGCGCGAGGTGCTGGAACGCGAGATCGAGCAGTTCAGCGTGGTCGAACGTGAAGGCATGATCATCGCCTGTGCGGCGCTGTATCAGATTGCCGAATCGGACGCCGGTGAACTGGCGTGCCTGGCGGTGAATCCGGAATATCGCCACGGTCGTCGCGGCGATGAATTGCTGGAGCGCATCGAGACACGTGCGCGGGCGCAGGGCTTGAAAACGTTGTTCGTACTTACCACGCGTACCGCGCACTGGTTCCGCGAACGCGGCTTCGAGCCAAGCAGCGTCGAGCGCCTGCCAGCGGCACGGGCGTCGCTGTACAACTACCAACGCAACTCGAAGATCTTCGAAAAAACCCTGTAAAGCTCAGCGGGCGCTCTTGTGGTGAGAGCATTTATCTGTGGTGACTGGGGTGACCTGTGGCGAGGGGATTTATCCCCGATGGACTGCGTAGCAGTCCCCGCTTTTAAAGCAGGGCCGCTGCGCAGCCCATCGGGGATAAATCCCCTCGCCACAGGGTTTTTCATTCAGCCAGTGAGAAATTTTGCATTTAGCCAGCGATGAATTTTGGGTTCACTCAGCTATAAATTTCGCGCTCACGTACGGCGAATAATCCGGCAGCACCGTCTCAACCTTGCCCTGTTCCTTCAAAAACTTCGCCGTCTCGCCAATCGCCTTCGCCGTGCCGCCGTCCAGCAGCGCCGTGGTCTGTTGTGCCTTGGCATCCGGGAATGCGGAACCGGCGAGCAATTCAGGCACGTCGGCGGCATTGGCACCGGTCAGTTTGGCGATTTTTTGCACAGGCACCGAGTCAGCCGTCCAGCTGTCTTTGTGCGCCGCGTAATCAGCAAACGAGTCCAGCGTGACCTTGGCGAATTTGGCCACGACCTCCGGGTGCTTCTCGGCAAAGTCCTTGCGTGCGACCCACACTTCAAAGGTCGGCGCGCCCCACTGGCCAACTTGCGCAGCATCGGTCAAGGTCTTGCCGGTTTTGCGGATTTCACCCAGCGCCGGCGACCAGACAAACGCGCCATCAATATCGCCACGCTTCCACGCCGCGGCGATTTCTGCCGGTTGCAGGTTCACCACTTTGACTTTCGAAGCGTCCAGACCCCAATGCTTCAGGGCACCGAGCAGGCTGTAATGCGAGGTGGAAACGAAGGGTGTGGCGATGGTCTTGCCGACCAGATCCTGCGGGGTATTGATGCCGCTGCCATTGCGCACCACCAGTGCTTCGGCGGCGTTGATCTGCGCCGAAACAATGAACGCCACGATCGGCAGATTACGCGAGGCCGCCGCCGCCAACGGGCTGGAACCGAGGTTGCCGATCTGCACGTCGCCGGAAGCAATGGCTGTCACAACTTCCGGGCCGCTGTTGAAGCGACGCCAGTCGATCTTCTCGCCGATGGTTTTCTCGTAGACACCGTCAGCCTGCGGGACTTTGCTCGGGTCGATGCCGGTCTGGTAGCCAACGGTGAGGTCGGCCGCCTGTGCGGAAAAAGAAAATATCGCCGATACACAAACTGTAACAAATTGACTCGATAGTGCGCGTTTGGCCATGATGGCGTCGCCTTTTGGATAGGGTTTGACGTGATTTGAATGCGCCAAAGCTAATCGATCTAAAAAAAGGCTAACAAATACCATTTAGGAATGAGCTTAGTAGCCGATATCCTGTATCCCGCTGCAGGTGGCCATTAATGGGCCATATACTCGAATGGTATTAAAAAGAATGAAATAATTCTTTTTGGGGTTATCAGGAAATCAGTACTGTGCAGGGACCAAATCACTGCGATTAGACCTTGGTCGTAGACACACGAGGTTACGATTGACTTGTCAGTCACGGTCTGGCGCTAATCGCGCATCTTAGGATCCAGGGCATCAGACCCCGGGCCAGGAACACAAAAATTAGAAACGAGAGGAGCTATACATGAACAAGTCCACCTTGGCCCTGGCTGTGGCCGTAGGGGTTATGGCGCAGCAGGCAGGCGCCGCCGGTTTCATCGAAGACAGCAAGGCCACACTGGGGCTGCGTAACTTCTACATCAACACCGATAACCGTGACTCCGGCACCAAAGCCGCTGGCGCTCAGAGCAAGAACGAAGAATGGGGCCAAGGCTTCGATCTGCGTTTCATCTCCGGTTACACCCAAGGCACCGTCGGCTTCGGTATCGACGCCATCGGCCTGCTGGGCATCAAGCTGGATTCGGGCGGCGGCACTAACGGCGCTACTGCTACCTCTTACGGCGGCACTGTGTTCCCGAGCAAGTCCAACGGCGAAGCGGTTGATAACTACTCGAGCCTGGGCCTGACTGCCAAAGCCAAGATCTCCCAGACCGAACTGAAATTGGGCACCCTGCAGCCAAAACTGCCGGTCATCGTGACCAACGACGGTCGTCTGCTGCCACAAACCTGGCAGGGTGGCCAGATCACTTCCGGCGACATCAAAGACCTGACCCTGGTCGGTGGTCAGATCGAAGCCGTGAAAGGTCGTAACTCCAGCAACAACGAGCAACTGTCGATTGGTGGCGCTAACAGCCCAACCGTCAGCGGTCGCGACAGCAACAAGTTCATCTACGCCGGTGGTGACTACAAAATCACCAAAGACCTGACTGCCCAGTACTACTACGGCAACCTGGAAGATTTCTACAAGCAACACTTCCTGGGTCTGGTTCACAACTGGGCAATCGGCCCGGGCGTGCTGAAGTCCGATCTGCGTTACTTCAACAGCTCCGATGACGGCGCCAACGGCGACACGCCTGCTTACTACAGCACCGGTAGCTACGCTGGTTTCGCCAACGGTCGCGGTAAAGTCGACAACAACCTGTACAGTGGCTTGTTCCTGTACACCGTTGCTGGTCACACCTTCGGTGGTGGCTATCAGGTCAGTAACGGCAGCAGCGACTTCCCTTGGCTGAACCAGGGCGACGGTTCGTCGAACTACACCATCACCGACATGCAAATCCAGAAGTTCGGCCGTGCCGGCGAGCGCACCTGGCAAGCACGCTACTCCTATGACTTCGCCAAAGTGGGCGTGCCTGGCTTGACCGCTGGCATGGTTTACCTGCGTGGCGACAACATCGATACCTACAACGCCGGTCGCGTTCAAACCTCGAACGGCGCTTCCGAGTGGGAACGCGATTTGACCGTCGCGTACGTGATCCCGGAAGGCCCGTTGAAGAACGTGGGCTTCATGTGGAAAAACGCTTCGTGGCGCAACGACATCGCCGGTCAGCGCGATCAGGACGAAAACCGTCTGATCCTCAGCTACTCGCTGCCGCTGCTGTAATAGCGTTTTCAAGTATCTGACGTAAAAAAAGCCCCGTCCGGCATCGCGCCGGACGGGGCTTTTGCGTTTTCGAGTCAGGCCCACCCCCGTAAGCCCTCCCCGAATTTCCCTCTTTACTGCAACTCAAGGCCTTCTCGAACCTTGCGACCGATGTTCGTCGGGATGCCGTTCAGCGTCCAGTGAACAGATGTTTAATATTCACTTATGATCTAGATATCTGATTATTTATTCTTTTTCATGATGGCAAATCCCGAGCTACAGTTGAGGTCTCCAACAACTCATCAGGAGCAGCACCATGAGCCTCAGACTCGGCGACATCGCCCCCGACTTCGAACAGGATTCCAGCGCCGGCAAGATTCGTTTTCACGAGTGGCTGGGCAATAGCTGGGGCGTGCTGTTCTCCCACCCGGCGGACTTCACCCCGGTGTGCACCACCGAGCTGGGCTTCACCGCCAAACTCAAAGATGAATTCAGCAAGCGCGGCGTCAAAGCCATTGCGCTGTCGGTCGACCCGGTGGATTCGCACCACAAGTGGATCGAAGACATCAACGAAACCCAGAACACCCTCGTCAACTTCCCGATCCTGGCCGATGCCGACCGCAAGGTGTCCGATCTGTACGATCTTATCCACCCGAACGCTAACGACACGCTGACCGTGCGTTCGCTGTTCGTGATCGATCCGAACAAAAAGATTCGCCTGACCATCACCTACCCGGCGAGCACCGGGCGCAACTTCCACGAGATTCTGCGGGTGATCGATTCGCTGCAACTCACCGACAACTACAAAGTGGCCACGCCGGCCAACTGGCAGGACGGTGATGAGGTGGTGATCGTGCCTTCGTTGAAGGACGAGGAAGAGATCAAGCAGCGCTTTCCGAAGGGCTATCGGGCGGTGAAGCCGTATCTGCGCCTGACGCCACAGCCGAACAAGTGATCTCACCGGGCAGATCGTTCCCACGCTCCGCGTGGGAATGCTGCCCGTGACGCTCTGCGTCACAGTGGACGCGGAGCGTCCATGGATTCATTCCCACGCAGAGCGTGGGAACGATCAGTGGTAGCTACTAAGCAGGGGATTTCGGGCCGTTTCGACGGCCTTTTTTTTCGCCCGAAACAAAGCAATCCGCATATCTCCAAAACGCATAACCAAATGAATAAATATGATTTATGGATATATAAATCAGCTGGTAAGGTCACTCCCATCGAAGCGAGATCGCAACCCGCGAATCGCCTGTAACGCTTAAGGAATCGTCTCAATGCTGGTTGTCTCACTCGGTGGCAGTCCCAGCCTGCGCTCCCGTTCCGGGGTGCTGCTGGAGCGCTCGCAACGTTGGTTGCAGCAGCAAGGCGTGGAAGTGGTGAGTTATCAGATTCGGGATTTCCCGGCCGAAGATTTGCTCCACGCCCGCTTCGACAGCCCGAAGGTGCTCGACCTGCTGCAACAGATTGAAAACGCCGACGGCCTGTTGATCGCCACACCGGTTTACAAAGCGTCTTTCTCTGGCGCGTTGAAGACGCTGCTGGATCTGCTCCCAGAGCGTGCCCTGAATCACAAGATTGTTTTGCCAATGGCCACCGGCGGCAGCATCGCCCACATGCTGGTGGTCGATTACGCGCTCAAGCCTGTGTTGTCGGCATTGAAAGCCCAGGAAATGCTCCAGGGGATTTTCGCCGAGGACAGCCAGATTGCTTACGGCGAAGGCAGTGCTCAGGCGCAACTGGCACCGGCGCTGGAGCAGCGTCTGCATGAAGCGCTAGATCAGTTTGTCGGCGCCATGGCCCGCCGCCCGAAACCGCTGGAACCGGGCCTGTTGAACGAACGTTTGTTGAGTGCTCGCTGGAGCATTTAAGCCTCACCCGCATTTGATGTACTTCACCTTACTCAGCCGCTAACGGTTAAGCAGGTGCAGCCAAAACCCAACAGCAAAAAGGAGAGCGCTATGCGCACTGTATTTTTGCGTCGTGGTCTGGTCGCTCTGTTTGCTGCGGCTGTCACCTTCGGCGCCATCACTCAAGCTCAAGCCGAGACTCTTCGGATCGGTTATCAGAAGTACGGCACGCTGGTGCTGCTCAAAGCCAAGGGCACTTTGGAAAAACGTCTGGCCGCCCAAGGCGTCGACGTGCAATGGACTGAGTTCCCCGGCGGCCCGCAGCTGCTGGAAGGCCTGAACGTCGGCTCGATCGACTTCGGTGTCACTGGCGAAACTCCACCGGTGTTCGCTCAGGCTGCTGGCGCTGATCTGCTCTACGTTGCCTACGAACCGCCAGCGCCCAACAGCGAAGCGATCCTTGTGCCGAAAGACTCGCCGATCAAATCGGTGGCCGATCTCAAGGGCAAGAAAGTCGTGCTGAACAAAGGCTCCAACGTCCACTACCTGCTGGTGCGTGCGCTGGAAGATGCCGGTCTCAAATATACCGACATTCAAACCGTGTTCCTGCCTCCGGCCGACGCCCGCGCTGCGTTCGAACGTGGCAGCGTTGACGCCTGGGTCATCTGGGATCCATACCAGGCTGCCGCCGAAAAACAACTGCAAGCGCACACCCTGCGCGACGGCAAAGGCATCGTCGACAACCACCAGTTCTATCTCGCCACCAAGCCTTACGCACAGAAAAATCCTGAGGTGATCAAAGCCCTCGTTGAGGAAGTGCGCGCCGTCGGCGAGTGGTCGAAAGCCAATCCTGAAGACGTGACCCAGCAAGTCGCGCCACTGCTCGGCCTGCCGGCGGACATCACCCTGACCTCGGTGAAACGCCAGGGCTACGGCGCGCTGTTCCTGACCCCGGAAGTGGTCGCTGCGCAGCAAAAGATCGCTGACACGTTCTACCAGCTCAAGCTGATTCCGAAGCCGCTGAGCATCAAGGATGTGATCTGGACACCACCGGCCGCTGTGGCCAAAGCGCTGTAATTCGAATCCCCAAGGAGACCACTCCATGAGCCTCAATATCTTCTGGTTCCTGCCTACCCACGGTGACGGCCATTACCTTGGCACCGCCGAAGGCGCTCGCGCCGTCGACCACGGTTATCTGCAACAGGTCGCGCAAGCGGCGGATCGTCTGGGTTTCGGCGGCGTGCTGATTCCGACCGGCCGCTCTTGCGAAGACTCGTGGCTGGTGGCGGCGTCGCTGATCCCGGTGACCCAACGTCTGAAGTTTCTTGTTGCGCTGCGCCCCGGGATCATTTCCCCGACGGTCGCGGCGCGGCAGGCAGCCACGCTGGATCGTCTGTCCGGCGGCCGTGCGCTGTTCAACCTGGTAACCGGCGGTGACCCAGAAGAATTGGCTGGCGACGGTCTGTTCCTCAGCCACGAAGAACGCTATCAAGCCTCGGTGGAATTCACCCGCATCTGGCGCCGAGTGCTGGAAGGCGAAACCGTTGATTACGACGGCGAGCACATCAGCGTGAAAGGCGCGAAGCTGCTTTATCCGCCGATCCAGCAACCACGTCCGCCGCTGTACTTCGGTGGCTCGTCGGAAGCCGCGCAGGATCTGGCCGCTGAACAAGTGGAAATGGTGCTGACCTGGGGCGAGCCGCCAGCAGCCGTCGCCGAGAAGATTGCCCAAGTTCGCGCCAAAGCCGCCAAACTCGGCCGCACCGTACGCTTCGGCATTCGTCTGCACGTGATCGTCCGTGAAACCAACGCAGAAGCGTGGCAAGCGGCGGATCGTTTGATCTCGCACCTGGACGACGACACCATCGCTCGCGCTCAAGCTTCGCTGGCGCGTTTCGATTCGGTTGGCCAGCAACGCATGGCCGCCCTGCACGGTGGCAGCCGCGACAACCTCGAAGTCAGCCCGAACCTGTGGGCCGGTGTTGGTCTGGTGCGCGGCGGTGCCGGTACGGCGCTGGTCGGCGATGGCCAGACTGTGGCCGCTCGCGTGAAGGAGTACGCGGATTTGGGCATCGACACCTTTATCTTCTCCGGTTATCCACACCTCGAAGAGTCGTATCGCGTCGCTGAACTGCTGTTCCCGCACCTCGACATCGAGCGTCCGGAACTGCCGAAAAGTGCCGGTTACGTCAGCCCGTTCGGCGAGATGGTCGCCAACGACATTCTTCCCAAAGCCGCGTCGCAGAGCTGAGGCGCGCCATGAAGAAAATCATCCACAGCCTCGCGCCCTGGGCGTTGCCGGTGTTGTTGCTGGCGGTGTGGCAGTTGTCGGTGTCGGCCGGTTGGTTGTCGACACGGATTCTGCCGGCACCGGTGGCGGTGATCGAAGCCGGCGTGAGCCTGGTGCGCAGCGGCGAAATCTGGACGCACCTGGCGATCAGCGGTTGGCGCGCGGCGCTCGGTTTCACCATCGGCGGCAGCATCGGTCTGGTCTTGGGCTTTATCACTGGCCTGTCGAAATGGGGCGAACGCCTGCTCGACAGTTCGGTGCAGATGATCCGCAACGTGCCGCACCTGGCGCTGATTCCGCTGGTGATCCTGTGGTTCGGCATCGACGAGTCGGCGAAGATTTTTCTGGTGGCGCTGGGCACGTTGTTCCCGATCTACCTCAACACTTATCACGGCATCCGCAATGTTGATCCGGCGCTGGTGGAGATGGCGCGCAGTTATGGCTTGAGCGGTTTCAGCCTGTTCTGGCAGGTGATTCTGCCGGGCGCGCTGCCTTCGATTCTGGTCGGTGTGCGCTTCGCCCTGGGCTTTATGTGGCTGACGCTGATCGTCGCCGAAACCATTTCCGCCAGCTCCGGCATCGGCTACCTGGCAATGAACGCCCGCGAGTTTTTGCAGACCGACGTGGTGGTGCTGGCGATCCTGCTTTACGCGGTGCTCGGCAAACTCGCCGACCTCGCCGCCCGTGGACTTGAACGTGTGTGGTTGCGCTGGCACCCGGCCTATCAGGTTGCCAAAGGAGGTGCAGCATGACCGCTCAACAACCTCCACGCCTGCTGCGCGGGATTCCGCTGGCAGTGCGCAACCTGCAGAAAACCTTCGGTTCGCGGCAGGTGTTGCGTGACATCGATCTGCATATTCCGGCGGGGCAATTCGTCGCTGTGGTCGGGCGCAGTGGCTGCGGCAAAAGTACTTTGCTGCGCTTGCTCGCCGGCCTCGATCAACCGACTGGCGGCGACTTGCTCGCCGGTTCTGCGCCGCTCAGCGATGCGCGGGAAGACACGCGATTGATGTTCCAGGAAGCGCGTCTGCTGCCGTGGAAAAAGATCATCGACAACGTTGGTCTCGGGCTTAAAGGCAACTGGCTTCCGCAGGCATTGGATGCGCTGGAAGCAGTCGGTCTGGCGGATCGTGCCAATGAGTGGCCGGCGGCTTTGTCCGGTGGGCAGAAGCAGCGCGTCGCACTGGCCCGGGCGCTGATCCATCAGCCACGGCTGCTGCTGCTCGACGAACCGCTCGGCGCACTGGACGCGCTGACCCGCATTGAAATGCAGCAACTGATCGAACGTCTCTGGCAGCAACACGGCTTCACGGTGCTGCTGGTGACCCACGACGTCAGCGAAGCGGTGGCGATTGCCGACCGGGTGATTCTGATCGAGGACGGCGAAGTCGGCCTCGACCTGCACGTCGAACTGCCGCGCCCACGGGTACGCGGTTCGCACCGACTGGCCGCGCTGGAAACCGAAGTGCTCAACCGAGTTTTGTCCCTGCCCGGCGAACCGCCGGCGCCGGAACCTGTTTCACCACTGCCTACGCAATTGCGTTGGGCGCAATGAAGCAGCTGCGAGCTTCAAGCTACAAGCTACAAGTAGACGCGCTGTGCTTTTGCTTGCCGCTTGAAGCTTGCCACTTGCCGCTTATTTCGACCTCAGGAGAAATATCATGACTATTAAAGCCATCAACGTGCGCAACCAGTTCAAAGGCTCGATCAAGGAAATCGTCCTCGGCGACGTACTGTCGGAAATCGACGTGCAAACCGCTTCGGGCATCGTCACTTCGGTGATCACCACCCGCTCGGTCAAGGAGCTGGAACTGGTGGTGGGCAGTGAAGTGATCGCCTTTGTGAAATCCACCGAGGTGTCGATAGCCAAGTTGTAAGCCAGTGAGTAAAAAACAACCCCGAACGGCGTGAGCCCTTCGGGGTTTTTTGTGATCGTTCCCACGCTCCGCGTGGGAATGCCTCTAGGGACGCTCCGCGTCCAGTGACGCGGAGCGTCACGGGCTGCATTCCCACGCAGAGCGTGGGAACGATCATGGCTCAGCGCTTGGGCAGATACGGCGGCAAATACAGCCCAATGTAAGCATCAAACACGCGCATCCCTTCCTCGGCCATGCGCGGGGTGATCTGCCCATGCTGCTGCACCGAGCGCGCATACACCCGGTCGCCCAACTCCATCGCCAAGGCAAACACATCAACATCCTCCGGCAGCCTCGGCAACTCGAAGTGGTGATTGAACAGCTTGTGCATCAGGTCGCCCAGCTCAATGTCGTGCTGCCGGTCAGCCTGGGTCACTTCGGTCAAGCCGTGCTGGGCGAGAATCAACTGGCGTGCGGCGGCGTCTTCGTCGTAGATCTCCAGCATCCGTTGCTCGACCAACCGCGACAGATCGCGCCAGTCGCGCAGCGCTTCGTGATCGATCGGCGCTTGCAGGCAGGCGCGAAATGCCGCGTGCACATCCGCCGTCAGCGCTTCGAGCAAGGCCGGTACGCTGGCGAAAAAGTGGTACACGGAGGAGGGCGGAATCTGCGCGCGTTCGGCGACGCTGTAGATCGACAGACTCGCCACACCCTCGGCGGCCAGCAACGTGCGCGCGGCGTCGAGTATCGAATCGATGCGCGCCTGACTGCGGGCACGGGGTTTGCGAACGGGGGCGGGACGCGTCATGAAAGTCTCCTGCGGGGCAGCGGGCATTGTACGAGCCGGCTTCCGTGTTGTCTGCCAGTACCCTGTGGCGAGGGGATTTATCCCCGATGGGTTGCGAAGCAGCCCCAAAGCCATCCCACTCGGTGTGTCAGGAGTATCCGGCTCTCAGGGTTTACGACTGCTGCGCAGCCGATCGGGGATAAATCCCCTCGCCACAGGTTTGTATTCGGCCATAAAAAAACGCCGTTGGCTGAATCAGCCGACGGCGTTCTTTTTGGTGCTACAACCGCTTAAACGGTATGCAGATACCAGTTGTACTCAAGGTCGGAGATGGAGTGTTCGAACTCCTCCAGCTCGCTTTCCTTGCAGGCGACGAAGATATCGATGTACTTCGGATCGATGTACTTGGCCATCACCTCGCTGTCGTCCAGCTCGCGCAGGGCATCGCGCAAGTTGTTCGGCAGGCTTTGCTCGTTTTGCTCGTAGCTGTTGCCTTCAACAGGCGCGCCCGGCTCGATCTTGTTGGTCAGACCGTGGTGCACGCCGGCCAGTACCGAAGCCATCAGCAGGTACGGGTTGGCGTCGGCGCCGGCCACGCGGTGTTCGATACGTACGGCATCGGACGAGCCGGTCGGTACGCGAATCGCCACGGTGCGGTTGTCCAGACCCCAGCACGGCGAGTTCGGCACGTAGAACTGTGCGCCGAAACGACGGTAGGAGTTGACGTTCGGGCAGAGGAAAGCCATCTGCGCGGGCAGGGTCTCGAGCACACCGCCGATCGCGTGACGCAGCGCGGCGTTCTGCTCGGGATCCTCGCTGGCAAAAATGTTTTTGCCTTCTTTATCCAGAATCGAAATGTGTACGTGCAGACCATTACCCGCTTGGCCCGGGTACGGCTTGGCCATGAAGGTAGTGTCCATTTCATGGTCGTAGGCGATGTTCTTGATCAGACGCTTGAGCAGTACCGCGTAGTC
>Ga0160445_100356_pt1 | contig 26285 bp, 28 predicted proteins | sample HID1972M_E1MG_FD_108215 | JGI IMG/M metagenome (GOLD analysis project Ga0160445, IMG submission 108215) | Enriched pill bug-associated microbial communities from UW Madison campus, WI, USA - HID1972M_E1 MG | ecosystem: Host-associated > Arthropoda: Insects > Digestive system > Unclassified ... | reverse complement strand
TTTTTTGGATTAAAGCCCAGAAGTTCTTTGACTTGTATATTTACGTTGGATAAGCGAGTTAAAGTAGCTACACGAACCCGGTAAAATTCATCAAGATTGGAAGAAAAGATAGCTAAAAACCGTAAGCGTTCAATAAGCGGAACGGAGGGGTCTGCTGCTTCTTGCAATACCCGTTCGTTAAAATTCAACCAACTGATTTCCCGGTTAATTAATGGGATATCCTTTATATCAGAAATATTATGCATAGGGTTTTAACCAATCATTTTATTAATTATAAAATTGAAAGGCAATATAAAGTATATTTAGGTTAATTCCAGAAGGCTTGTTCTAAAATTTCGAGCTGGGTAATGATTTGTTCTTCTGTAACTGGAAAGGCGTGGTTATTTCTAACAGTCTGATAAACTAATCCGAATAAATCTGAAAAAGTTGAACTTTGTGCGGCTATTCGCTCAACTACTTTTTCATTTTGAGCATTAAAGGTTGTTAAAGTACCTTGATCGTTTTCTGATTCAATACCGTATTGTGGGTCGCTAGGTTTCATCCCCGCTTCTAATTGAGTCTCTTGTATATCCGAACGTCCTTTCTTAAAGGAACCAGCTGTACCGTGCAAAACATAAGCATCGCCGCTGTCGGCCACTAAGTAGCTAGTGGTAACAAAAACCTGCAATCCCTTACCATAAGACAGAACGAAAGAAACATAATCTTCCACTTGGGTACCTTCACGGTTTTTAGTACCTAATTTCAAACTCTTTTCAGGTTTCCCAAATAAATAGATAATCTGATCAATCATATGGGAGCCTAAATCATAAGCTATTCCACTTGCAGGAAGTGGTGTTTCTTTAAAAATTTTAGAGCCTATTTTTGATCTGTAACGATCAAAACGCACGTGCATTTCAATCAAGTCTCCAATCTTTTTACTTTCAATGATATTTTTTACAGAATAAAAATCACTGTTCCAGCGGCGGTTCTGATAAACCATCACTTTTTTATTCAATGACCTCCCTAGCTCAAAAAGCTGCTTCGCTTCTTCAGAAGTAGCGACAAAGGGTTTTTCAACCAAAATATGTTTACCCGCCTCTAACGCCTTCTTAGCTAATTCAAAATGGGTATTATTAGGAGTATTGATTATTACGAGTTCAATTTCTACATTATTGAATAACTCCTCAACCGAATCGTAGGAAATAATATTTGGGTAGTAACGCTGCGCTTCTTTTTTACTGCGCTCTACTACCGCTACAAAATCAAAATGATTGTTTTCTGCAATAAAAGGAGCATGAAAAAGTTTACCGGACATGCCAAAAGACAATAGTCCGGTTTTAAGAGATTTTTCAGTTAACAGTTCGTCCACTTTTATTTGATTGTCGATTTTGATTGCTCAAGTAATTCTTCCAATCCGGCTAATTTACTTTCTGCAAAATGGCGGATTTTAAGATTCGTATTCAAGCTTGCTACTTCGAATTGATGAACAATTTTTTCTTGTGAGTGAATCACTTTTTGAGCAGGTGTTTCACTACCAACCGGCTTCGGAGCTTTAGCAATCGTAGATTTTGGTGTATCCTTTGCCTCGGAGATTAAAGGGTTAGCAGCAGTTGAATCTACGAAAGTAGTATCGGTGTTTATTTGTGCGCTAGCCGGCAATACTGTTGTTTCCGCAAAATGGTCTTTGGAAAAATTGGGCATTAAGACATTATTTTCCGTTGCAAGCTTAACTAACTCGTCAGTAAGATCTTTATAAGTTTGAGATATCTTTTGTGATTGAGCACCTAAATTATAATTCTGGGCTGCATATTGTTGAAACAATGCTTCTTCATAAGTCTTTTTAAGGAAATTGAAGGCTTCGGTATCTGTCTTGGTATACTTATTATACTTAATGTCTTTATTAGTCTCAACACATGAACTAAGAAAAACAACTCCCGTAAGGAGTATAGCGAATAAGGATTTTAGCTGTTTCATTATCATTTAGTTTAACAAGTAAATTTAAATATTTTATTCATTCGTTTAAGCCAGATTTCTTCCTGCATTAACAATACCATAAATAGTTCTCATAATTAATTTACTGAAAACTTGATATTGAGGATCAGCTTCATCAATTTCATTCAATTTCTGGATTGAATAATGCTGAATAACAACTAAAGGAAGAATAATCCGTTCACGCATAGCGATAGAATCACGGTCGACCGGAAACTCATCCATTAACCTTTTCGAATTGCTTATCTTCAATAAATAACGATGTGTCCGATCATATTCATCTTTCATGGTCTTCCAGAACTCTCCATAAACAGGGTCATCTGCTAAATGGGATGTAATGTTAAAATTAATTTTGGACATCGCCATTGCACAATTGTCAATGATGGTTTTAAACATTCCCGAACTTCTATATAAAGCTTGCACTTTATCCCATGTCCCGTTTTGTTCCGCGTTTTCAAGGGCTGAACCTACACCATAAAAACCTGGTATCCCTTGTTTAAGCTGGCTCCAAGCCGTTACAAAGCTGATGGCTCTCAAATCTTCTAAACGTAATTTTGAATTCCCATTACGTTTTACGGGACGACTGCTTATATTAATTTCAGATAAGAATTTTAAAGGGCTCTTTTCTTCCAGGTAATTCAGGAACAAAGGGTCGTGTCGTAATTTCAAAAACTTTTCATGACTTACCTGAGCCATATCTTCTATCAATTTCTTTTCATCCGCATTTAGTGTATCGCCAGGTCTTGGATTCAGGGTTGAAGCCAATCCTGCTTGCAATAATTGTTCAATATTATAATGCGCTGTATCAAAAGAACCGTATAAACTACTAATGGTTTGTCCTTGAATAGTTAGCTGAATATGATTATTATCTATCTCTTCACCCATAGAGGCATAGAATGCCTGAGTCTTACCTCCTCCACGTGCAGGAGGCCCCCCTCTACCATCAAAAAATGTTAAGTCAATTTCATGTTGGCGAGAAACTGCGGTTAACTCTATTTTCGCTTTGTAAATAGACCAATTGGCCATTAGATACCCACCATCCTTTGTACTATCTGAGAAACCAAGCATAATGGTTTGCCCTTTACGTACACTTAAGTGCTTTTGATAAACCGGATGATTGTACAAGGTCTTCATTACACCTGCGGCACGCTTTAAGTCATCAACAGTTTCAAATAGAGGCACAAAATCTATAGGCAATTCGTCAATTTTCCAACCGCTGGCCAAAAACAGCTCCATCAGTTGTAAGATATCAGAAGCCTGTTGGCAATTGCTGATGATGAAACGATGAGCGGCAAGCTCTCCCCCAGCCAGTTGCATCTTCTTTATATAGCGAATGGATTCGAAAGCATCTAACACCAAAGCGTCTAAGCCTTCGTCGAGTTCAATAAAATCTTCTTTAAACTGTAAGGCTTCATTTTTGCTATCCTCAGATAATTTATCAAAATCATTGGCAATTAGATGTTGTGGATACAATTTCTCACGCAGATATTTATGCGATTTTCTTAGAACGCTGCTATCCTGGCGTATATCCAAACTTGCAAAAAAGCAGCCAAAACTTTTCACTTTTAGAATAAGGTCATCCACCAATTCCTCGAACAAGCTGTTATGCTGATAGTCAAGAACCTGTTTAATGGCTTGAAGGTTTTCTAAAATAATGGGCTTTTCATTTACTGGATTTTCGACCGGGTTAAAGCTGTTATTATAAAACAGATCTTGTAAATTATCCATATACTGCTCTACACCCCTAAACGTAATCCTACGTTTCAAAACCCGGAAATCACGATAATAACTACGGAAAAGAACGGTCCTTAACAAAGCAGACACTTCTTTTGTACTCTGTACGCTCACATTCGGATTTCCATCTCGATCACCTCCTGGCCAAAAACCTAATTGAATAATTGGATCTTTTGACTCTAAGCTTTCAAAATTGCTATCTAATCTTTTCTGAATAGTTGAAATAACAGGATAAAATACATTCTCAAGAAACCATGCCAAACTTACAGCTTCATCAACTGGCGTTGGTTTTTCTTTTTTAATAAATGGTGTCTTTCCTAATTGTTCAAGCAGAGAGATTATATTGTCTAAATCGTTGTTCTTTAAAGATTGGGTTAAATCGGTTATGATTCCCAGTACTGCACCTGGATAAAATTGGGTCGGGTGAGCGGTTAGAACCAAGCGTAACGAAAAGTTTTTGAACTTTTCAACAATTTTTTCGTTAAGTTCAGGGTTTGTGGTTGCTTGCTTCAATAAAGATCCTAATAAATACGCATCTTCTGATCTGCCAGTTTTAACAAATTCGGCATCCTCAACAGCATCAAATAATACTACCCTACGCTCTATATATTGAATAATCCGAAACAGTAGATCAACTTCATCCATTTCTTGTTGATACTGTCCATATTGTTCGAAAAACTGTTCAATAATTGTCTTTGGGTCTACTTGTTTTTCCACTTCACGCTCACAATGTGTTGTAAAAAAGGGCAATAAAGCACCTGTATGTTTAACCTTTTGAAATGGTAAGGTCTGAAATAAACTATTATATAACTCAAAACGGGTTAATACTTCGTTTTTATAAACTGTTTCTTGCTTCTCGGCTTTCATATAAGCGTTAAATTTTGCATTAAATTATCATATTACTGGAATTTCCGAAGTTAATTCAAATATTTTAAATTAAAAACCTTTTAAATTAAAAATATCATTTTAAGCTATCCCTATTCGTTGAAAGGTTGACATTAAAAGGTTGTTTTCTCTATGAAAATAGCAATAATATAACTCTTTAAAAACTAAAAGTTTAATATGGAATAATTCTTTAATCATAAACATTTTCAGGTGTATATTGTTTACAACAAAGAATTCAATGTTAAAATCCAATAATCACTACTAAATGGAAAAATTATATACTGCGGAAGTTACCGCAACGGGAGGCCGTGACGGCCATGTAAAATCAACAGATGGAATGATTGATTGGGAAATGCGCAAACCTCGAGAACTAGATGGTCAAGGAGGAGGATATAACCCAGAGCAATTATTCGCTGCTGCTTGGGGTTCTTGCTATTTAGGCGCATTAGGATCTGTTGCAGCAAAAGATGGAGTAGACGTAACGAATGCAGAAGTGACCGTGCGAGTTTCCTTTAATAAAGATGGTAATTCGTTTTCATTATCGGCTGAACTGGATGTTCATATTCCTGGAATCCACATTGAAGAAGCACAGCGTTTGGCAGAAAAAGCAAATCATGCTTGCCCTTATTCTAAAGCCACCAAAGGCAATATTGAATCAACAGTAGTTGCTTTATAATAATAATAATTTCTATACTGTAAAACATCTCAGACAAACTTAAATAAGGGGTTTGTCTGAGATGTTTTTTTTGATAGCTTAGCTCTTTATAAAGCCTAAGTTAAACTTGGCATTATTATTTGAAATTGTGCTCTAAATGATAAAAACACAGGATATTCTTCATTTTTTATACGGTCAGCATTTTGCAAATGGGCTACGTATATCTTTTGGAGCAATCATTCCTGCGGTAGTAGGTTCGTATGTTGGCGATTTATCGATCGGTATTGCTATCTCGTTGGGCGCGTTGATTGCAAGTATTCCTGATACCCCAGGGCCAGTTTCACATAGGCGGAATGCTTTACTGGCTACTTTACTATTGATTTTTATAACGACGCTATTCACTCAATTAATTAATGACTATCCGGTTTTAATTGGATTGGAATTAATTATATTTTGCTTTGTTTTTGCGATGTTTGCAGCCTGGGGGCCCCGTGCCGCTGCTGTGGGCACTTCAGCAATGCTAATGATTTTTCTGAATTTACGTAGTGGCTCAGAGCACAATGTGCTTGAATACGCTCTCATTGTAACATCAGGCGGTGCATGGTATACGTTGCTCAGTCTTTCCATAAGCCAGTTTATGCCTTATCGGCTAGCCCAGCAAGAACTTGCAGAAGCTATTCGCGAAGTAGCAGCTTTTATTCGGACAAAATCAGAATTTTATGATCTTCAGGCAGATACTGATAAATCTTTCAGGAAACTCATCGATCAACAAATTACGATTAACCAACATTTAGACAGCCTCCGGGAAATTCTCTTTAAGAGCAAACTGATCGTTAAAGACTCCACCTCTATTGGCCGCATTTTAATCCTTGTTTTTTCAGATACAATTGATTTATTTGAAAAAAGTATGTCTACTCAATATAACTACGACGAGATTAGGTCCAAGTTTGGAAATACTGCCGCATTTAATGAAATTAAAATTACACTGATACGCTTGGCCAATGAATTAGATAATTTTGGTTATTCTCTGGCAGCAAACCGCCGACCAAAACCATTATTTAATCTGCAGGAGGATCTTGAAAATCTGAAAAAGATGATTGATCAAACTACGGAGGAGAGCAATGAAACTACGTTTGTTTTAAAAAAGATTTTGATCAACGTTCGAAGTATTTCTCTTCGCGTTCAAACCTTATATAGCTATTTTCAAAATCAAGAAGTAGATACGAAGAGAAATATAGGGGATATCAGCAAATTTATATCGCATGATATTTTCGATTTAAAAAGCTTCCGTAATAACCTAAGTTTAAAATCTGACACCTTCCGGCATGCCTTAAGATTATCTATTGTAATGGTTTTAGGTTATATTATTTCCAATGTGCTTAATTTTGGAGAACATAGCAACTGGATTCTTCTTACCATTTTAGTTATTTTGAAGCCTGGCTGGAGCTTAACCAAGGAACGGAATTTTCAACGTTTGGTGGGAACAGTTATTGGCGGTGTAGTTGGGATCATCCTTTTAATATGGGTACATGATCCAACTGCTCGTTTCGTAATGCTACTTGTATTTATGGTATTAACCTATAGTTTGATCCGGATAAACTACATTATCAGTGTAATGTTTATGACGCCTTACTTACTTATTCTCTTTAGCTTTTTAGGCCAAAACACGATGGAGGTAGCGCAAGAAAGAATTTTTGCTACGTTTGTAGGTTGTGGTTTAGCATTTATATCCAGCTATATTATTTTTCCAAGTTGGGAGAGTCATCAAGTACAAAATAATATGCGTAAATTATTAATTGCAAATTATAATTACTTTGCAAAAGTACTTGAGACCTTGCTAAATAGAAATCTATCTGAAACAGATTACAAATTGGCGCGAAAGGAAGTATATGTTGCAACTGCGAATATGGCTTCCGCATTTCAGCGGATGATAACTGAGCCCAAAAGCAAGCAAAAGAACTCAAAAGGCTTACATAAGTTTATTGTATTCAACCATTTATTTTCTTCACATACTGCAAATTTAATAAGTACGGTTAGAAGCCTACAAAATGAGGAAATAGCCGGTGAGCCAGTAAAAAACTTAAAACGAGTATTAGCAATACTAGAGAAACTGATTAATCAATATCGAGTCGATGAAAATAACGAAATATTTCAAGGCATAAAATTTAATATACCTGATGATTTGTTGATTGATGTAAGAGACAGTGCCGAGAAGAAGTTTATTAACGGCCAAGTTTTGGAACTCAAAAAAGTTAGTAATGACTTGCAAAAAAGCTCTGAAGCTGTTTTAGATTATAAACCCGAAAGCAATAAAGCATATTAAAAAACCTCACCTAACTTCTCGATTAATTTTGTGATATCCGTTTTTAATCCTCCATGTGCAGTAAGTACATACACAGGTTCATCCTCCATTTTCGTGAAATTTCTTAACAAACCGCTTTCTACAAACAAATAGAAATCGCCTAATTTATAATGTGCACCAAGCCCTCCACGGATACCTCCTGTTAAATATACTTTGTCTTCTATTTTCGAAACATGTGTTTGAAGATCTGTCGCTATTCTTGGTTCAAATATCAATTGCGTAAAAGGACCCGCAAAAGCATATAAGCGTAAAGAACCTAAAAACTGGTTTAGACCTGGCATAATTGATAATCCATAAACGTATGCAGATCCATTCGTTAAATTAAAATCAAAATTTTCATCTTTTTGATTTTGATTATATCCAAAGGTCATAAAATCGATTACGGGATAGAGAAAGTATCGCTCATTCTTTAAAGGAATATTTAAACCTACAGCATTGGAAACACGTGGAGAAAGCGTTTTATTAATTCCACCTATTGGAAAACCAAAGCCCAAACCAGTTGATACAAAAATTTTTCTTTTAACAGAATCGGCAGTAGTTTGTGCCTTTGAAGCCAAGAAAAAGAAACAAACGATAACAAGTAAGATTATCCGCATAAAGTTTTAAGTTATTAATTGAACATCTTAATATATATATTGTTTTTTCTATAAAAATTGCTTGCTCTGAGGTCCTTGATTAAAAAGCAAATCAACAATACTCAAATTGGGAATAAAATTATTTTTTTCTTCAAAAACCTGAAAATATGGTTTTGAAATAAAGGATGCAGACCATCTTTTTGGAGTAATAGATTTTCGAAGGTCTTTTAAATCTATAGGGTTTTCAAAATACTCAGTTGTAAATTCAATACGAGTATCCATCTTTAATAATTTTAAACATAATTCTAACAGACCCATATCAAAGTCAAATAAAAATTCCGTCTTATTATGAAAAAAAGGAGCAAAATCATCTTCATAGTATTCAAAAAACGAGGAACTACGATAAGACGTTTGTAAACTGCGCCAATGGAGACGTTGCCAATCAGCATCATAACTGATTCGAACATCTTTCATTTTTGTATGATCATTTGCTCCTTTTTTAACCGGAATGGTTAAATTCAACTTCCCATTTGGAGAATGAATACTTATTCGGTTACGATAGGTCTGCTTCGGAAAATGTTCGAATTTTTCTAACACAATCCCCTTAGTTTGATTCTTGATCTTGCTGAAATATTCCAGAGGCCCCAAGTAGAAAACAGGTAAAAGAATTCCTTTTTGCATATATTCGTAATAATAAGAATTTGATGCGAAAATAAAGATAAATACAAGATATTTGTATTGTTAAAAACACATGAATATTCAATCTAAAATCCTTTCGGGCTCCATTTATTTACTTTCACTGCTTCCTTTTAGGATTTTATATATTCTATCGGATATAATTTATTTCTTTTTGTATCGGATTTTCAAATATAGACGAGAAGTTGTAGCTGAAAATCTGGCACATTCTTTTCCTGAGAAAACAGAAAAAGAACGCCAAATCATCGAACGGAAATTCTATCGTTTCTTACCCGATTTAATTGTTGAAAACATTAAGATGAGGACCATGTCTGCTTCTCAATCAAAAAGAAGGCTCAAATTACTGAATCCTGAAATCCCTCTAAATTTTCTGAATAACGATCAATCATTAATTCTTGTTTCCAGCCATTATGCCAATTGGGAATGGGGTATTCATTCCTTATCGCTGATGACGGAACGACCTGCCTTAATAATTTACAAACCGCTTTCTAATCATTCTTTTGGGGAAATCTATAATAAAATGCGTAGCAGATTTGGAGCAATTATGGTTCCAATGAAACAAACCTTACGCAAGATTATGGAATATAGAAACCAGACGCATACCAGTGTGTTTTTGGCTGACCAAACACCTACACGAAAAGACTCAAACTATTTTATTTCTTTTCTAAATCAACAAACACCAGTATTCAAGGGAATAGAAAAGATTGCAGCAAAAACAAATTTTCCCATTATTTTTTGCCATATTGACCGTGTGAAACGCGGTTATTATACCGCGAAGTTTATTGTACTGGTTGAGGAACCCAAAAAGTGCTCAGAAAATGAAATAACAACTATTCATAATCAATTTTTAGAGAAAATCATATGCGAGAAACCAGAACTATGGTTATGGTCTCATAAACGATGGAAGCACAAACCGCATGATTAATTACCCAAAAGTAGCGATCGTAATTCTGAATTGGAATGGTAGATTTTATCTTGAAAATTTCTTACCTTCTATTTATAATAGCATTTATCCAAATTTAGAATTTGTTATCGGTGATAATGCTTCAACTGATGATTCAATTGCATTTATAAAAAAAACATATCCCCTTATCAAGGTTATAGAAAATGATAAAAACTATGGTTTTGCAGAAGGCTATAATCGGGTTTTGGCGCAAGTTGATGCTGATTACTATATTCTTCTGAACTCAGACGTTGAGGTAAAAGAAAATTGGATAGAGCCTGTAATTAGGAATATGGAGGCAGATGTCAGAATCGCAGCCGCACAACCTAAAATTCTATCTTGGACACAAAGGAATACTTTTGAACATGCAGGTGCAGCTGGTGGCTTTATAGATCATTACGGTTACCCTTTTTGTAGAGGTCGGATTTTTGAAAGCATAGAAAATGACACCAAGCAGTATAACGATTCTTGTGAAATATTCTGGGCAACAGGTGCTGCATTATTTATCCGGAGCAAATGTTGGAAAGAAAGTGGAGGCTTTGACGGTGATTTCTTTGCACATATGGAGGAAATAGATCTCTGTTGGCGTTTAAAACGACTAGGCTATAAAATTTGGTATTGTGCGGATTCTGAAGTGTATCATGTAGGTGGAGGAACGCTTGATAAAACCAATCCGAAAAAAACCTATTTAAATTTCAGAAATAACCTCTATATGATTCAAAAAAATGTAGCTTATCCTTACTCTACCATTTTTATTAGATTATGGTTAGATCTTGTCGCATTGTTACAGTTTTTGATTTCTGGAAAATTCAAAGATGCCAGAGCCATCAATAAAGCACATATTCATTTTTTCAAAAATTTCAATAAGACTAAACGAAAACGGGAAGCTTTACATACCCCACATCACGTAGATAAAATTTATAATGGATTATTAATTTGGGATTACTTTATTAGAGGCAAGAAAAAATTTAAGGATTTAAACACCGATAAATTCAATCGAGACTCTACTATCTAAACTATTGTGATAATAAAAGCTTTTCTTAAGTAAAATTAATTTTCTGTTAGGAAACTTTCAAGAGCCAATCTATAGCTTTTAAGTCCAAATCCGCAAATGGTACCTTTACAGTTCTTCGCTATAAACGAATGATGACGTACCGCCTCACGAGCATAAATATTTGAAATATGCACCTCAATTACTGGAGTGGAAATGGAAGCGATTGCATCTGCAATTGCTAAAGATGTATGCGTATAAGCTCCAGCATTGAGAATAATACCAGTAGTAGAAAAACCGACTTCATGAAGTTTATCGATAATAGCCCCTTCACTATTGCTCTGAAAATAATTAATTTCTAGTTGAGGGAAAGCACTAATTAATTTCTCCAAATAGCTTTCAAACGATTCGTTTCCATAAACACCAGGTTCACGCTTTCCAAGCAAATTCAAATTCGGCCCGTTAATTATCAATATTTTCATTTCATTCAGTGTTTGCTCAAAGGTAACAAAGCATTTTCTTATATTAGCCGCAAAAACAAGAAAAAAGACACGAGTAACTTATGAAAAAAGGATTAATTTTCATCCGACAGAATTACTTTCTTAAATTTAACTTTTAGCCAGATGGATAAATTAGGGCCCATTGGCATTTTCGATTCAGGATACGGTGGCTTAACTGTATTCCGGGAAATTCTAAAGGAATTACCTGAATATAATTATATTTATTTAGGCGATAATGCCCGCGTGCCCTATGGAACCCGTTCGATTGAAACAGTATACCAATATACCTGGCAATGTGTTCAGGCTCTATTTGATTTGGGTTGCTCCTTTGTCATTTTAGCGTGCAATACGGCTTCTGCGAAGGCTTTACGCAGTATTCAAACCCACAATTTACATAAAATTCCGGGAAATAAAAAGGTTTTGGGAGTAATCAGGCCCACTACAGAAAAAATTGGGGAATATACAAAGACACGACATGTAGGAGTATTGGCAACACCAGGGACTGTTAAATCAAATTCGTATCGAATTGAGACTGAACGATTTTTTCCAGATGTGCAGGTATTTCAAGAGGCTTGCCCCATTTGGGTATCGCTTGTAGAAAACAATGAACTTGATAGTCCGGGCGCTTCGTATTTCGTAAAGAAACACATTGATCACCTTTTGGAACAATCACCTAAAATTGATATAATTATACTAGCTTGTACACATTATCCGCTACTTTTACCGCTGATCCGCAAATTTACGCCCTCTTCTATTCAGATTTTGCAACAAGGGGAACTTGTAGCTAAAAGTTTGAGCGCTTATCTACACCACCATCAAGATATCGATCAAAGCCTAGAAAAAGAAGCCAAGGTATTGTTCTATACAACAGAGAGCCCTGAGGTCTTCAATGAAAAGGGCGGTCTGTTTCTTGGAAAGGAAGTAAACTCGATTCAATTACTCTTGTAATTTCAGAATAAAAAAACAGCCTATTTAATGCAGGTGATATTTGCCACATAAAAAAAGTGTATTCAAGCTGAATACACTTTTTTTATGTGGCAAAATTAATTTAGTTACAACTTTCTCACATTTACTGCCTGAAGCCCTTTTCGGCCATCAGTTACTTCAAATTCTACTGAATCACCATCTCTTAATACATCGATCCCACCAATTACATCTTTAAAATGTACAAAGATATCTTCGCCATCCTCTTGAACAATAAATCCAAATCCTTTTTGGGTGTTAAACCATTTTACTTTTCCCGTTTTCATTAATATAAATTTATAACTGTTAATTGCAAAACAAAACCGAAATAAGATATAACGGTTCAGAATTGCGGGTTAATTACTCTATAAAGATATAAAAATGCAAGAATAAAACGAATAAATCCAATTTTATAATTTACTATTTACATCAATGCAATTTAACTCTTCGAAGGCCTGAGTTAAACGTTTTACAAAAGACTCTTCTCCTTTGCGCAACCATACTCTTGGGTCGTAGAATTTTTTATTTGGAGTATCCGGACTTGTTGAATTACCAATTTGTGATTGAAGCGAATCTTCATTGGCTTGGTAGTATATACGTATACCATCCCAAAATGCCCACTGCATATCCGTATCAATATTCATTTTAATAGCACCATAAGAGAGCGCTTCTTTAATTTCTTCTGGAGAAGATCCTGACCCACCATGGAATACAAAATTTACTGGCTTTTCGTCTTGGATATTAAATTTTTCACGAATATATGTTTGTGAATTGTTCAATATAACCGGCTGAAGTTTAACATTTCCCGGCTTATACACGCCATGGACATTGCCAAACGCAGCAGCAATAGTAAACTTATCACTTATTGCTTTCAACTTTTCGTATGCATAAGCCACTTCTTCCGGCTGAGTATATAATTTTGAACTATCTATTTCAGAATTATCAACTCCATCCTCTTCTCCACCGGTAACACCAAGCTCAATTTCAAGCGTCATACCCAGTGGCTTCATACGTTCAAAATACTTAGCTGATATTTCAATATTCTCTTCAATGGTTTCTTCTGAGAGATCAAGCATATGTGATGAAAACAATGGTTTCCCATGCTGTTGAAAGAACTTCTCACCATGGTCAAGTAAACCATCTATCCATGGAAGAAGTTTTTTGGCAGCATGATCTGTATGTAAAATAACAGCCACCCCATAATGTTCAGCTAATAAATGCACGTGTTGAGCAGCGGAAACTGCCCCAAGAACACATGCTTGTAAGTTATTATTATCTAAAGTTTTCCCTGCATAGAACTGCGCTCCCCCATTCGACAATTGAATAATAACGGGCGAATTAACTGCTTTTGCGGTTTCCATAACTGCATTTATGGAATTGGTTCCAATTACATTTACAGCAGGCAGAGCAAATTGATGTTTTTTTGCAATTTCAAATAGTTCTTGTACTGCATCTCCGTGCAATACACCTTTATAATTTTTTAAGCTCATTAAAAATAAGAATTTATAAGAATTTAATTAAAAACTCCTCGAATTTAACAAAAATAGTTTGTATACAAGGAGAAAATTGCAACAATGCCGCTTCTGAAAATATGTTAAAATATTATCGAAGCCTATGTCTATTTTTTTTTGTTAATTTGCATAAAATTGTAAGATAAGAATGGCTTGGTTTAAACGAAATAAGGTTGGTATTAATACTGCAACAGAAAACAAAAAAGAAGCGCCAGATGGGTTATGGAGAAAATGTCCGTCCTGTAAAAAGCCTCTTTTAAACTCAGAGCAAATTGAGAATCAATTCGTTTGCCAATATTGCAATTACCATCTCCGCATTGGCTCTATTGAATATTTTTCAATATTGTTTGATAATAATTCCTTTACTGAATTGTTCGGAAATTTAACGTCTGGCGACCCACTTAATTTCGTAGACACCAAGAAATATACAGATCGGTTAGAAGAGAATTACCTTAAAACAGGATTAAAAGACGCTATTCGATGTGGTCAAGGCAAATTGGAAGGTGAAGATATTATAATTGCCTGTATGGATTTTGCTTTTATAGGCGGCTCCATGGGTTCAGTTGTGGGCGAAAAAATTGCCCGGTCAATAGATTATTGTATTGATAAAAAGATTCCGTTTTTATTAATTTCGAAGTCAGGCGGTGCAAGAATGATGGAAGCTGCTTTCTCATTAATGCAGATGGCAAAAACTTCAGCTAAATTGGCTCTTTTAAGTCAGGCTAAAATTCCTTATATCTCTTATTTAACTGATCCAACAACGGGCGGAGTAACTGCTTCTTATGCCATGCTGGGTGATATTAATATTTCTGAACCGGAAGCATTAATAGGTTTCGCTGGGCCACGTGTAATAAAAGAAACGATCAAGAAAGATTTACCGAAAGGTTTTCAAACTGCCGAATTTGTTTTAGAACATGGCTTTCTTGACTTTATTGCAAACCGTAAAGAAATGAAAAGCAAAATCGCATCCTTTTTACGAATGGTAAAATAGGATGCGATTTCTTTGATTTTAAGAGAAAAGACTGATTAGATAGTCTTTGGATTAGCCCCAGTTATTGGTTTTGCATTATTTCTGCCATGCTTCGCATCTTCAATTTCAGAATGGGTATCCGAAATAACGTTCTCTTCAGCATCTCCATTTGAAGAGTTAATAGTATCTAAACCCTCTTCCATGGGTTCATCAGGTGTATCACTATCTACATGTTCTCCATGTTCGTCTTTTCTTCTATTTCCTTTTTCAACTGACATATTTCCTCCTTTTTAATATTCAAGATTTATTATTTCAACAAACAAGCTAAGAATATGTTCAGTATTATTTTGAAACTTCCGAAGGAAAAAGTTCATGGAGCTTAGAAACTACGGTATCAATCTCTTCTTTAGTATTATATTTACTGAAAGAAAAACGAACAGATGGGCGATGCGGCTCGGAACCAATAGCTGTTAACACGTGAGAACCGATATTTGAACCTGAGCTACAAGCACTTCCGCCCGATGCAGATATACCTGCTATGTCTAAATTAAACAATAGCATGTCTGCCATTTCCATCTTAGGAAAACAAACGTTTAACACCGTATATAAGCTCTTTTCAGGATCGGTTTCCCCATTGAATGTGCAACCTGGTATATGCTCATTCAATTGCCACATCATATATGTTTTTAGGTCCTGTATAAAATCTTTATGAATTTCCATATCTGCGTAAGCTAATTCTAAAGCTTTAGCCAAGCCTATAATTCCATAAACGTTTTCAGTTCCACCACGCATATTCCGCTCTTGTGCCCCACCATATAATAAAGGTTTAATTTTTACATTATGATTTATATATAGAAAACCCACTCCTTTTGGGCCATGCAGTTTATGAGCTGCACAGGTTAGAAAATCGACATGCAATTTGCTTAAATCATGTCGGTAATGCCCCATCGTTTGCACCGTATCACAATGAAACAACGCCTTATATTTTTGGCAAATTTCAGAAACACGTTCAATATCAAGCAGGGTACCTATTTCATTATTGGCATGCATTAATGACACAAAAGTTCTTGGTGAATTTTGAAGCACTTCTTCAAGTTGATCTAAATCCACATTACCTCTTGAATCAACTTCTAAAATAGTTAGTTTGATCTTATTAGATCTTTCCATCTCTTCCAAGGTATGCAATACCGCATGATGCTCTAAAGGTGAACTTATAGCATGAGTAATATGATGATCTTCTATACCTTTTTGAATAGCCATATTATCGGCTTCGGTTCCACCAGACGTAAAAAAAATCTCAGCGGGAGACACGTTTAATAAGTTCGCCACCGTTTTTCTTGCTTTCTCAATCAAAGTTCTTACTTCGCGCCCATGAGCATGAATGGATGAAGGGTTACCGTAATACTCTTGCATTACCTTTGCCATTTCTTGAAACACTTGTGGGTCAATTGCAGTAGTAGCTGCATTATCAAAATATATACGCATAATGCAAATTTACGAATTAGTCTTTAATCAATAATGTAACATCGTTCATAACTTTTTCTGCGATAATTTTTGCTTGGGCTGGAGTTGCTGCTTCTGAATATATACGGATAATAGGCTCTGTATTCGATTTGCGAAGATGTACCCATTCGTTCTCAAAATCAATTTTTAAGCCGTCAATGGTACTGTGATTCTCATTTTTATAAATTTCTTGCACACTAACTAATATTTTATCAATATCCATTCCTGCTGTAAGGGTTATCTTATTTTTAGACATATGATATTCAGGATAACTCGCACGCAATGCAGAAATGCTCGATTTCTTTTGAGCAAGATGCGTAAGGAATAAAGCAATTCCTGCTAGGGCATCTCTTCCATAATGTGTTGCAGGGTAAATGACTCCTCCATTACCTTCTCCCCCAATTACAGCATTCACTTCTTTCATTTTATTGACAACATTCACCTCCCCTACTGCAGCAGCAAAATATTCACCACCATGCTTCAAGGTAACATCGCGTAAGGCACGGGTGGAAGAAAGGTTTGAAACCGTATTGCCAGGATTATTTTCTAAAATGAAATCGGCAACTGCTACCAATGTATATTCCTCACCAAACATCTCACCATTTTCCATAACAAAACATAAACGGTCTACATCGGGATCAACTGCAATACCTAAATCTGCTTGTTTTTCAATTACTAAATTGGAGAGGTCAGTTAAATTTTCTGCCAAAGGTTCTGGATTATGAGGAAAATCACCCGTTGGATCACAATATATTTCATAAATAGTTTCTACACCCAAAGCCCTTAATAAGGCAGGTACAAAAGTACCACCGGTAGAGTTAACGGCATCAACTGCAATTTTAAAATTTGCCTTTCTTATGGCGTCCACATCTACCAATTTTAATGAAAGAATTTCGTCTATATGTTTTTGAAGATAAGTATCGTTTATTTCAACTTTGCCCAAATCATATACTTCAGAAAAATTGAAATCTAACTTTTCAGCTATTTCTAAAACTTTTTTACCTTGTTCATCATTTATGAATTCTCCTTTTTCATTTAATAGTTTCAAAGCATTCCATTCAGCAGGATTATGACTCGCTGTTAGGATAATACCGCCGCCTGCATTTTCCATCGGGACAGCAATCTCTACTGTAGGAGTAGTTGATAATCCTAAATCAATTACATCCACCCCAATACTCTGTAAGGTTCCTACTACCAGGTTTCTCACCATATCACCAGAAATTCGGGCATCACGGCCAACAACTATTTTATTGATCCCAGAGTTCTTTTGAATTAATTTACCAAAAGCGGCTGTAAATTTTACAATGTCTAAAGGGCTTAATCCTTCGTTAGGCCGTCCACCAATTGTTCCTCTTATCCCTGAAATAGATTTAATTAAAGTCATAGTCTTATATTGAATTTATTAAAGCAGCAAAAGTAAGCATAACTAGCGCTTAATTTTATCTTATAAATATAGAATTAAGATAAAATTATTTTATCTATGTTTGCAACTTAATTGTATTAAGAATCAAAATGGAAGAAAAGTGGTTTGAACGCTGGTTTAACACACCATATTATCATATATTATACAAAAATAGAGACAACGATGAAGCCGCGCTTTTTATAGATAACCTGTTTGAACATTTTCATCCAGAAAAGCACGCCACATTATTAGACATAGCTTGTGGAAGAGGCAGACATGCTAAATACATGAGTGAAAAGGGATTTGATACTACCGGTATAGATCTCTCCGAATCCAGCATCGCATATGCAAAGAAGTATGAAAATGAGAATTTACATTTTCATGTTCAAGACATGCGTCAAGAGTATTGCTCGAATTGCTTCGACTTTGCATTTAATCTTTTTACAAGTTTTGGATATTTTGAAACCGAACAAGAACATCTGGATGCTTTAAAGGTCTTCAATGATGCCTTAAAGCCTGATGGAATTTTAGTATTAGATTACTTTAACGCTACAAAAATAATAAACGATATTGTGCCGTTAGAAATAAAAAAGGAAGATGGAATAACATTTAAAATATCAAAACGTTTAGAAGGAAAAAAAATTTACAAAACGATTGATTTTCAAGATAACAATAAGACCCATCAATATATAGAAGAAGTATACGCTTTTACTTATAAAGATTTCCGGGAAATGTTGGAATTGAGTAACTTCACAATAATTGAAGAGTTTGGAAATTATCATTTTCAAGACTTTAATCAAAACGAATCTCCAAGATTAATCCTAATTTGCAAAAAAAATTATGCTTGAGTACCTAACTGAAATAGACAAGATCGTATTTTTGTCGATTAACCAGGGTTTATCAAATCATTTTTTCGATTTCTTGATGCCTATTCTCAGAAACCCTTATACGTGGGCACCACTATATCTTTTCATTTTAATTTTTGCGATTAAGAATTATAAGAGAAAAGGATTTATTATGATTTTATTTTTTCTTTTAACTTTTGGTCTGGGTGATTTCCTTTCCGCATCCTTCATTAAACCAAATGCAATGCGTGTACGTCCCTGCAACGATGTGCCATTCAAGGAACAGGTTAAGGTGCGTGTAAGATGCGGTAGTGGCTATAGCATGCCTTCCTCACATGCAACAAATCATTTTGCAATGGGAGTGTTTCTTTTAATGATTTTCAGGAAAAAATGGAAACCCATTATTTGGTTGAGCATCATCTGGGCTGCTTCAATAAGCTTTGCTCAGATTTATGTTGGAGTACATTATCCAGGCGATATTTTGGTAGGTGCGGCGCTTGGGACGCTGATTGGATTATTTACTTCGAGTCTTTTTTTATTTTTCCAGCCCAATGAACCAAGGAAAGCTTCATGATAATTAGTACCTTATTTTTTTCCGCCTTACTAGGTGGGCTTTCTGTCTTTTTCGTAAAACGAGACAATTCAAAAATGCTAAAATTAATTTTAGCATTTAGCGGTGCATACCTTTTCGCAATAACAATTCTGCATCTTATACCTGATGTTTATAAAACTGCAGATGAATCAATTGGTCTTTTTGTATTAGGCGGATTTCTTTTTCAACTTCTTTTAGAACAATTTTCTGAAGGTGTAGAACATGGTCATATCCATAGTCATAAGCATGCCGAAACAGTTCATGTTTTTCCTCTTGGAGTGATGTTTAGTCTATGTTTGCATGCTTTTCTTGAAGGAATGCCATTGGCTGGCGAACATAAAAATTATTTACTCTTTGGCATATCTTTACATCATATTCCCGCAGCATTTGCATTGGGCTCATTGTTTTTACGTGCCCATTTATCAAAACAACGAATTATTATATTGTTAATCATATTCTCCTTAATGTCTCCTTTAGGTTTTTTATTGAGCTACGGCATTAAGGTAAATGAAATTGGAAATATTCATCAATATTTTGATCGGATAATGGCAATTGTAATCGGAATATTTTTACACATTTCAACAACGATATTATTTGAATCTTCTTCTGCGGATCACCATTACAACCGGCAGAAAATTGTTGCTGTTCTGCTGGGTATTTCAATATCCTTGTTAAATTATCTGTTCCATTAATTTATTCTTTTCTTTTATCCCTTATTTTATTAAGAAGATTATTAAGAATTTCACATTCCTCCTGGCTTAGATTTTGGTTCAGAACAGCACTTGTTTTCATGGGTTCATCCAGTTTCTTTAACGATTCGAAACCCTTTTTTGTAAGCAATATATCTACTGCTCTTCGATCAACAGTTGATATGCTACGAGAAACTAATCCCTTTTGTACTAACCGATCAATTAAACGAGAGACATCAGACATTTTATCCAATAGTCTTTCTTTTATTAAATTTGAAGTTGTAGGATGAGGATATTGACCTCTTAATATTCGCAGAATATTATACTGCTGAAGAGTAATTTTTTCTTTATCTGTACAAACTTTTAATCGCTCCTTAATCCAATTTGCAGTAAATAGTATATTCAACGTTACTTTATGATAATTACTTTCAAAATTTTCCGTTTTTAATTCTTCCTCAATCTTCATACTATAACAAGTTTACTTATAGGTAATAAATAGTAAACTCAAAGATGCAAAAAAAAATACTAGTTAATTTAAGATCTTAACGGTAATTGTCTCACTAAAATATTCCTGAAGAGCTTTGCCATCACCATGTAAAGTCCAAATTTCTTGAGGTTTGACTTTTTCTATATAGGCTAAAATATCAGTCCAGTCCACATGATCTGAGATATAAAGTGAAATATCATTTCTTCTTTGTAAATATTCCCATCCAGAAGCAAACGCCTTCACTAAATTTTTGGCTTTAAAATAGCTATTAAAAGTAAGTGCCGGAACTAGGTATATATATCCCTGATCATTCTGCTTCATAATTTTTCTATCATAAGGTTTATAAAGCAAATTGGCAATTCCAAACTGTTCGTATATCTTATGAATTGGAAGGATGGAATAATGTAATAATACCGTTTTCTCAGGACAATACGTATTAATAAGATGAGTTAAACGTTGAGCTTTTCCCAATCCATAAGTCCCTAATAAAATATTGTACGGTGTTTGGTTTAACTTTTGAATTTCCTCAATAGGGTCTGGATGCTTTACCGATGGATTGGCAAAAGTACTTTCAGTTATTAACACATCAGCACAGGTATAATCAATGGGTTCACAGGTAGAATCAACCTGCATTTTATAATCACCTGTATAAAGATAGCGTACACCTTTGTATAATAATAGGATTTGCGCAGAACCTAAGATATGACCAGCAGCTAAAAATGTAATATGGATATCGTTTATAACAAATTCTTGATGGAAATCAACCAACTCAAATCTTACTGCCGCTTTTTTACCGTAACGGCTTTGCATGATAGCCCGAGTTGCTGGCGTACAGTAAACAAGCTGATTTCCCGGACGCGCATGATCGCCATGTGCGTGTGAAATTAATGCACAACGAACTGATAATTTGGGATCAAGATAGAAGTCGCCATAAATACAATATAAGCCTGATGGAGTTAAGGTTAAAAAATCAGATAGAATATTATTCATTTGTAACAGCCTTCGATCTAGAAATAGTAATGAAGTGTTCGTTTAATTTTAATACTTGCGGAATAAGAGCCTTTTTCTCATCGTTTATGATAGTAAAATCAGCTAGTTTTTCTTTCTCCTCTTCAGCCATTTGTTTGTTTATTCTAGCTCGTACACTCTCCTCGTCAACTTCATCCCGCTCCATAACGCGTCTTATCCGAAGTGTTTCCGGAGACAATATCAATATATTAAAATCACAATTTTTATAAGAGCCACTTTCAAACAATATTGCTGCTTCCTTTAGTACGTAAGGACCATTATTTTGTTCTAAGTACCAATCTTCAAACGCCTGAATAGCTGCAGGATGAACCAATGAGTTTAACACATTTAGTGCCTTTTGGTTACTAAAAACTTGGGAAGCTAAATACTTTCGATTTAATTCGCCATTTTTAAAATAGGCTTGCTTACCAAATATTTCTTTTATTGACGCCATTAAGGCGGCATCCGTGTTCATAATTGATTTAGCTACTTGATCAGCATTGAATACAGGTATTCCTAACGCTTCAAAAATCCGGCACACTGTCGTTTTTCCACTTCCTATTCCTCCAGTTATTCCTATCTTAAGCATATTTATCGTTTAATAATGAAATCTACATTTTGAGGACTAATCGTTACCACCTTACAAAATTCCGGAAATTGGGTTAAAATTACAGGCAATGTCTTAACTTTATTTTCCTTCCAATTTTCCAGATTAACAATTGCTTCAAAAGAATTTTGAGTTATATTCGAATAGTTTTTGAGAGAAACTAAAACCGTTACTTTAATTTTCGAAGGAATAAGCCGAACAGATGAGTACCTTTCAGCATTTTCAATCTTTAAAGGAATTTCAAGAACTTTTTCTGTAACCTCTCCTATTGGAATATTCACTTCTACCACCATCGGATAAACATTGATATTAGCTTTTCCTTTCTGTTGCAAAAACAATCGGCTGGTTAAATCCGACTTAAGATCCTTTTGATGAAGAGTATCAGTTTCCCATTCTTCTATGCGAACCAGGTCTTCTAAAGGGCCCGTAACCGTAACGTAAGCCGGATTGATAATTACACTATCTATAATACCAAATTGCTTTTGAAAACTAAGATCAGAAATAAATTTTACTGGAACTTTCTTTACAGTTTGTTTAGAAAAATCAAAGTATAATGTATCTGGCGCAATAGAAACGACGCGTTGATTCCCGGAAAATTGTCTGTTAACAAATCCCATCTGGCTGGAAAAAACAATCCAATCGCGCGTTTTTAAAGGACTTAAATCGATATCAATTTCTTGAGATTGTAAATTGAGTTTAGAGAATAAAACTTGCCAGCCTGAGCCTTCCACCTGAAGATTAACTGTATCTGATTGCAGGGGATGGAAAGCTTTATTATCGGGTGCGTTTACATAGCGTATAGCCGCTGGAATTCGATATAAATACATACTTGACATGGCGAATAAACCCCAAGAGAAAATAGAAATACCTACACATACTGCAAATATGCGCGCTTTCTGCTTTTGTAATTTGGATAAATTCAAAATTGCCATGAGCTAAAATAAAATAAAAAAATCAAACGCTTAACAGATAGCTTATTTGATAGCTAGCCGTTAAGCGTTATAAAGAAACATAACGCCTTATACTATGCGTTTGCTACTTTAGATGCATCTAGTGATACTGCACTTTTATCAAAACGGATTTTAACTCCATTACCAACATCAAGTAATATAGAAGTTTCTCCAACCTCCATAATACGGCCATGAATGCCCGCTGTAGTAACTACCTTGTCGTTTACTTTTAATGCTTCAATATATTTTTTATGATCTTTAGATTTCTTCATTTGAGGACGAATCATAAAAAAATAAAATACCACAATGATTAAAATCATCGGTAAAAAACCCATCAATCCACCGCCGGGAGAGGCTTGTAATAAAATTGTTCCTGTTGTCATAGTTAATTTGTTTTTTTATGTTTACTTAACTTCACCTTTTAAATGAAAAATAGTTTGTGAAGGATGTGCATTAGAAATCATAGTTATTACCTTATGTTGTAATCCAGGCTGATTGCTGGAATCAAAAACAACCTCAATTTTAGATTGCTCACCTGGTTTAATAGGCTGTTTGGGGTAATTAGGCGTTGTACATCCGCAAGATGCCCGAACGGAACTAATGATCAATGGTGTTTTACCAGTATTGGTAAATATATATTCATGGGTTACTTTCTCACCTTCTTTTACCTCGCCAAAACTATACGTATCATTTTCTAATTCTACAATGGGAGCATTCGCTGTATCTACAGGAACTTCTTCTGCCGAGAATTCTAAATTGGTCGTTTCTTGATTTTCTAAATTAGCCTGATTGCTCTCTTTTGTACTATTGCCACAAGCTATAACAAATAAGGATAATATAAAAAGGTAAAATAAATTTTTCATTTTTAATGTTTGTTTAATTACAAATATAAATTTTATTCATTTAATCCGCGACCATGTTTACGAATTCTTCCTGAAGTTTTCAACTCAGATAATACCTTATCAAGTATTCCATTTATAAATGTATTGCTTTTTGGTGTGCTGAATATTTTAGAAATTTCAATATATTCATTAATCGTTACTTTAACAGGAATAGAAGAGAAATTAATAAGTTCGGAAATAGCTAATCGCATAATTAAAGTATCCATTAAAGCAATTCTGTCTGCTTCCCAGTTCTTAGTTTTTCCAGTTATAAAACTTTGATATTCCTCTGAATGACCGATTGTCAATACAAACAGATCTAAAATAAATTCCTTATCCTCATCCCAATTTGGTGTTAATTCAGCCAGCTTATTGTCCGAAGGGTTATTAGAACTAAAGTTTTTAAAAGTTTTAGCCACTAAAGCTTGTAAAACTTCTTTATCAAGTTGCCAATTAATGAACTTTTCTTCAAATACTTGCTCAACAGCTGGTAGCTGAAGTATTATTCGTTTGAAAATATATTTAATGATATCCTTCTCAGCAGCAATAGAATGATCATCCTGAGTTAAGTAAGCTTTATATTCTTCAGTGCTTTTTAAATTCTGGAATATTTCACGGGCAATTTCCGGATCAAATGCCCAGGAAACATGGTATTTCTTAGTTTGATCAATGAATTTACCATTTTTTCGTAAGGATTCAATAAAAGCATTATTTTGCAAGCGCAAATTGCTATTCAAATCATTTTCAGTAGGCAAAAATTTTCTGGCTCTCCCTTCTGCGTCAATTGCCGTGTAATCGGCTACATCAATCAGAAGATTTAATAACCATATATACATTTCGTATACTTGGTCTACACTATTTAGTAATGATTTTTCAAATTTTGAGACTAATTTGTCTTCTGATTGAGTATAGGCATATAAAGTTTGTAAAACTTTTACACGCAGGTGTCTACGATTTAACATAATTTATAAAGAACGATTTTTTTTGATGGAAATATAACCTTAGTTGGATTTAAAATTATTGATATTTTTAATAGCGTTTATTCGATCTTCGGCAATTTTGTTAGCCGCCAGATGAGCAGAAATATGTTCAGCTCTGGACTTTTGTATTACAGAGCGTGTCGCTTCATAAATATTTTCTGCAAGTTCTAACGTTCTTGAAGAGGAGTATCCAGCTAACTCAGAGTAACAACTGATTAAACCACCAGCATTGATTAAATAGTCCGGCGCAAACAGAATGTTTCTTTCTAAAAGCATTTTACCATGCTTATCTTCATTTTCTAATTGATTGTTCGCTGAGCCAGCGATAATCTTACATTTTAATTTTGGAATAGTACTATCATTTAATGTACCACCAAGTGCACATGGAGCGTATACATCAACATCAAGGTCATAGATATTATTGTTTTGAACAATTTCTGCCCCGTGCTTATTTGCAACTTTTATCATTCTATCTTCAAGAATGTCACTCACATAAACTTTGGCATTTTCGTTTCTTAATAAAGCAACCAAACCTTCTCCTACTTGTCCGGTTCCTTGCACAAGAACGGTTCTTCCAGCTAAATTATCATTTCCAAATAACTCTTTTATCCCAGCTTTAATTCCATAATAAACACTTTTTGCTGCAAAAGGAGATGTATCTCCGCTTCCACCAACTGAGCTTGGCAGACCAGCAACATAGGAAGTCTCCATCCTTATAATTTCCATATCACGGGGATTGGTACCTATGTCTAAGGAAGTAATGTAGCTGCCATTTAGTTCATTAACAAATTGCCCGAAACGGCGTAAAAGAACCTCAGTTTTTTGAGTACGGTTATCTCCGATAATAACAGCATTTCCACCTCCTAAATTGACTCCTGTTATAGCTGCTTTATAAGTCATCGCTTTTGACAAACGCAATGAATCCTTAATGGCTTCTTCTTCACTTCTGTATTCTAACATCCGCGTCCCACCAATTGCAGGACCTAATGTTGTATTGTGTATAGTAATAATTGCTTTTAACCCAACCTGTTCATCATTACAGAAAACTATTTTTTGATGACCAAATTGACCCAGTAATTTAAATATGTTATTGTTAATTGAATTATAAGTATCCATTTTTATCAAGAGTCGGCAATATTGCCAAAAGTAAGAATTTTTATATTAATTTAACTAAAGATTCGATTTAATGCTTTTACCATAGGTAAGGATATAATTTATATTTTTGTAAATCTATGAAGTACTTACTGTACCTAAATAAATATTTTTATAAATATCGATGGAGATTAATTCCCGGGATATTTTTCGTTATCGCTTCAAATTATTTCGGAATTTTACCAGCACAGGTGATTCGAATCGCTTTTGATCTGGTTAAAGAGAACATAAGTCTTTATCAGCTTTTTGATGGATTTGACCGGCAAAAGGAAATTTATCAAATTTTCGGTTATAGTTTATTGCTTTTTGGAACATTAGTCCTTGTCCTTGCTCTTATGCGCGGACTTTTCCTTTTTTTAATGCGACAAACCATTATCCTCACTTCCCGCCATATAGAATATGATTTAAAAAATGAAATCTATGCGCACTATCAAAA
>Ga0160445_100355_pt1 | contig 26402 bp, 23 predicted proteins | sample HID1972M_E1MG_FD_108215 | JGI IMG/M metagenome (GOLD analysis project Ga0160445, IMG submission 108215) | Enriched pill bug-associated microbial communities from UW Madison campus, WI, USA - HID1972M_E1 MG | ecosystem: Host-associated > Arthropoda: Insects > Digestive system > Unclassified ... | reverse complement strand
AGGGCGAGAAAACAGGTATAGATGTAATTAAGGAGTTGAGAAAGAGTCACGTTTTTCATTTGATATATATAACAGCGCATGGAGCTGAACAGTTGCTTAAGGAGGCATTGAGCACTCATCCTAACGCTTTTTTACTTAAACCATATACAGATCAACAATTACTAGTTAGTGTCCAAATGGCATTTAAGACCAAGGAAGCTAATCATGATAATTTTTCAGAGCATCTTGCAGCTTTTCAAAGTCTTTCTAAGGGTGAATTAAGAATAGTATCATTAATGGTTGAAGGGAAATCCTCATCAGAAATTGCAGAGATGTTATTTATAAGTAAACATACCGTGGATGTTCATCGGAAAAATATTCTTCGTAAAACAGATTTTAAAAATACTGTTCAATTAATTGTTTTTGTCCTTGAGCATCGATTATTAGAAGTATAGTACTTCTATAATCGTATTTAATTATTGCTTTCCTCATTATTTGCTTTCCTTTTTTAAAATACCCAGTAATGGTTATACTCATTAGATTTTAAGTATGGTTCTTTGTATCACAAAATCGAACTAAAATTAAAATTTTTGTGAATATAGACGTTATGAAAAATACAATACTGGTAGTTGATGGAGAGCCATCAATCTTAGAATTGCTTCACTTTATATTGGGAAAGGATTACCGGGTAGTATTAGCTAGAACTTGTTATGAAGCTTTAATATGGCTTGAAGAAAATGAAACTCCTGATCTTATTGTTCTCGACTTTGCAATAAAGGGATTTGGAGGTAAAGATTTTTTAAGAACAATAAAGGTTAGTGGCTTGTATCGGAGAATACCTGTGGTTGTTCTTTCTCAGACAGGTGATTTCGATCCGATAGCAACCAAGGTTTCATATGGTATTGATCGTTTCTTTCCGAAGCCTTTTAATCCTATTGAGCTTAAAGAATCAATTTCAGAAATTATAGCAAGTAAAGAATTAAATGGAATGGCACGTATCTATAACTGAGAACCATCCGTTCCAGAATCTTGTGTATTATGTAGGGAAGCAATTTGAAAAGAAAGTTTCAAAAGGATTAAATGACAATTTCAATTTCATCTCTTTTGATAATTCATTAGAATTAGAAGTTCATATTAATCAGCTTAACATACTTTCCATGCCCGAGATTCTAATAATGGAAGTAGATTATAAGGGCAGAGTATTTGATGTGATAGAACGCTTAAAACAGAATCTCTCAACATGTGGTTTAATAATTGTTTTAATTTCTCCTAAATTAGATATTGATGGCAGGAAGAAAGCTAAGAAACTTAAAATCGGAGACTTTTATGAACATCCCTTTGATATTGAGCAAATTAATGAACGTTTACAATTTTTAAGGAAATTTAAATTGATTCGACAAGATATTGGTAGGTTTAATCAAGTATTACCAAAACCATATAAAATTCCAGGAATAAAAAGAGTTTTTGATATCTGCTTTTCCCTTGTCTGCTTATTACTTTTATCTCCACTTTTCATTGTTATTGCGATACTTATTTTATTGGACTCACCTGGGCCGGTTTTCTACAAAAGCCAAAGAGCAGGTACTGGTTACAAAATATTTGATTTTTATAAGTTCCGTAGTATGCGGATGGATGCTGATAAAGAACTTAATAAGCTTAGTGGACTAAATCAATATACAAATGGTAATAAGATTGATTTGCCACCAGCGTTTATAAAACTTAAACAAGATCCCAGAATTACGAAACTTGGTCATTTTTTGCGCAATACAAGTATTGATGAACTTCCACAGTTATTTAATGTGTTAAAAGGAGATATGTCGATTGTTGGCAATCGTCCTCTGCCTCTTTACGAAGCCAAAATGCTTACATCAAACGAATGGTGCCAGCGATTTTTAGGACCGGCTGGTATTACCGGCTTATGGCAAGTAACTAAACGAGGTAAAAGTGAAATGTCAGATCGTGAAAGAAGAGAGCTGGATAATTATTATATCGAACATTATTCGTTATGGTTTGATTTGAAAATAATAGGATCAACTATTCCTGCATTATTACAAAAAGAAAAAGTTTAAAAATAAATTATACGTCAATATTAATCAAAAATTATGAAAATGAAAAAAGCAATACTAGTACTCATTTTAATATCCGCGATTCTTGCTCCAAGTGTAAAGGCACAAGAAACTGTTATGGATGAAATCAATTATAATCAATTGGAAAAGTTTATTCAAATGGCAAAGGATTATTATCCACAAAGAAAGATTCTAGCGGAACAAGAATCACAAGCAAAGAATTCACTTACAATGTCCAGTTTATCTTACTTAGATTTATTTAGTGCCAGTTATTTTTATAGACCTGAAAATAGACAAGCTTTAAATCCAGAGAACCCTTATATAACTAATGGTGTTCAATTTAGTGTAAATATGAATCTTGGAAGTTATCTTCAAAAGCCATTCCAATCCAAAAATGCAAAGGCTAATCTGGAAATCGCAAAGTTAGAAAAGCAGATATATGATACTCAATTAGAAAAGGAAGTAAAGAATCGTTATTATAATTATGTATTACAATTAAAGGAGTTAAAGCTGAAAACTATAGCTGCTCAAGATGTTAGCAGTAATGTGCAGGACATAACCAATCGCTTTGAGAGAGGAGAAATAACCTTGGAAGAATATAATAGTGGGAGGGCTGCATTATCAGAAGTTGGTTCAACAAAAATACAAACAGAGGTTAGTTATCTGCGTGCCAAAGACGATTTAGAAGAGATTATTGGAACAAAGCTCGCAGACGCTATTAACTAAATAAATTAAAATTTTTCGACATGGATTTTCAACGATTTTATAAAGTATTAAAGCGGTATATATGGTTTCTTTTACTTGTACCTATTTTAGCAGTTGCTTTAACATATTATTTAGTTCAGGATTTACCCAAAGAATATAATTCTCAAGCTTTAATTTCTACGGGTTTAGCAGATCAATCACAACGAATAGTTGTTGGTAACACTCAGATGGATTATTTTGCAACACAACAACAGTTTGAGAATATAATTGAGTTCCTGAAAATGAAAAAGAACATTAATTTATTGTCTTATAAATTGATGTTGCATGATTTAGAAAATCCTGAAGATTCTTTTAATAAAATAGATGAAGAGATAGCTGCATTAAGTTCTACTGATCGCCAATCCATCATTTCGGAATACAAAAGGTTTTTGGCTGAAGAAAAAATTATTACACCAGAAGACAATCAAAAATATAAACTTTTCGATTATTTGCAATCAATGCAATATGGAGAGAAAGCAATAACTGAACAATTAGAGATAACTAGAAAAGATAACAGTGATTTTATCCAGATTGATTACCTTTCAAATAATCCTTATTTGTCAGTTTATGTAGTAAATACTATTGCTAATGATTTTGTTCATAGCTATCAGGAACGTTCAAACCTGAATCAAAATAATTCAAAAGAGTTGTTAGATTCCTTATTAAAAGGGAAAGAGCAGTCTATGAACGTAAAGAATAGTCAAATAAAAGATTTTCAAGTAAAGAATAGTGTAATAAATTTAGCAAGTCAAGCTGAGGCCCTTTATTCTCAAATCACTTCAAAGGATGCGCAGAGAGCAGCATCTGTAGGTGAAATACAATCACTTCAAGGTGCCATTCAGGGAATAGAGACAAAATTAAAAAACGGAAATGCTGAACTCGCATCCACCAGTACAATTGAAAACAATCAAATTATCAATCTTAAAAATCAACTTCAAAAGGCAAATGAACGCTATGTCGATAATAATTTTCAGCAAGAGGACGCAAGAGCTATAGATTCATTGCAATCAAGACTTTCAAAATTAGTCGCAAGTAATACTACCAGTACGGCTTCAAATCCTCGTATACTCCGGCAAAATTTAATTCAACAGAAGTTAACGATGGAAGTTGACTTGGACCGGGCTAAAAGCGGTTTGACAGTTATATTAAGTGATTTAGCTGAATTGCGAGCAAGGTATAATAGTATGGTGCCGAATGATGCTGGATTGAAAAATTATGAAAGAGAAGCGGATGTTGCTACTAAGGAGTATTTGAGTGCATTGGATATGTATAACCAAAGTAGTGTTATAAGGAGTACCGGAATACGACCTCAATTGGCGCAGGCGGGTGTAGTTAACCCAGCTGAACCTTCGAAACGATTGATGTATGTTGGTTTGGCAGGTACAGGTTCATTTGGAACTTGCATATTTGTTCTTTTTATTGCCTTCCTTCTGGATCGACGAGTGAGGACTTCGGTTGAACTTGCTTTGGTTACTCATAAAAAGATTCTTGGTCAAATAAACAATATTGTTCCTAATAATAAAGATCTAAAGACAGTATGGGAAGAGGGTAAATCAACAGAAGATTATTCTCTTTATAAAGATCTAGTTCGTTCTTTGCGCTTCGAGATTGATAGTTCCATGAAAGTTGATAATAATAAAATAGTAGGTGTAACTGGGATTCACGATAATTCGGGCGCATCTTTTATTGCTTCAAGTTTAGCTTATTCATTTGCTATGACTAAAAAACGAGTATTATTAATTGGTGGTGACTACATTTTGGCGAAAACTAAAGAGCTTAAAGGTAAAGAGACAGAAGCAGTTACAGAAAATCAGTTTGATTCTTATATCATCAAAAGAGAACTTCAAACTGATCAATTTATTACAAAATTAACCACTAATTCAAAAAATGAGTCATTACTTGAAATTTATAACGAAGATGTTTTACGAAATGGCTTTGAGGAATTGAAGAAGGAGTTTGATCTTATAATTATTGATATGCAGAGTTTGCAAAAGGTTCACAATACAAAAGAATGGTTAATGTTTGTTGATAAAAGTGTTGCTATTTTTCCATCAGGCGCTATCATTGGATCGCATGAAAAAGAATTGATATCCTTTATGAATAGACAAAATGGATTTTTAGGTTGGATATTAAATAAGACTAAAATGCAGGATTTGGGTTTAGTAAAAGCGATTAGTTCAAATTAATAAAATCATGCAAATTGCTTTAGATTATCAAAGTAAATCTTTTGTAATATCCTTAGGCGTTATAACGTCTATATTTATATCTTATCTTACAGTTTTATATGGAATAACAGTTCCTATAATAAGTATGGTAGTGTGTGTAGCTATAGTAGGATTAATTATAGTCTTTAAAAATCCTTTTGCAGGTTTGATGTTTACACTTGTTTATTGTTTTATTTTTGGATTTATAGCACGAGAGAGTGGAATTGATTTTCCTTTTGGTTATGTTGAATTTATTTATAGCATAATCTGGATTGCAATCATCTTTAAAATTCCAAAGGCAGATTGGAACCTAGTTTGCAATGACTTGTGTTTGTTATTTTTTCTCTGGTTTGTGATAAGTGTATTAGAGCTTATTAATCCTGCATCCGCTAGTCCCAGAGGCTGGCTGTTCGAGATTAGATCATCTGGATTAGATTCTTTTTTATTGGTTCCGGTCGGCTTTCTAATTTTTCGTAAAACGAAGCATTTAAATGTTTTTTTAACGATTATTATAGTTTGTTCATTTCTAGCTTGGCTCAATGGTTTTACACAAATTCATGTTGGACGAACTGCTGGAGAAGAGGTTTTTATAGCGGGAAATCCTACTCATATGATATGGGGTAAATTGCGTGCTTTCTCTTTTTATAGAGATGCAGGGCAGTTCGGAGCTTCGCAAGCACAACTCGCAATAATTTGTGGTGTATTAGCAATTGGGCCTTTCAAATTCTGGAAAAAGATTCTATTATTTTCTTTGTCCATAATTTTTTTTTATGGTATGTTGTTATCAGGTACTAGGGGTGCTCTATTTGCATTAATTCCTGGAATATTTATCGCTGTTCTATTATTCAAGAATATTAAAATTTTATTCATAGGAACCTTATTAGCGATTGTTTTTCTCGCTTTTCTAAAATTCACATATATTGGCAATTCTAATTATCAAATTCAACGTCTGCGAAGTGCTGTAAATCCTCAAGATGAATCACTTAATGTCCGATTTACGAGCCAGAGGATATTAGGTGAATATTTAAAGGATCACCCTTTTGGTGGAGGGTTAGGAGTTATTGGTTTTGCGGGTCATAAATACAATTCTGATAAATTTTTATCTACAATTGAACCAGATAGTTATTGGGTTAAGGTTTGGGCTATGTATGGTATAGTTGGGTTTATATTCTGGTTTTGCATGATGATGTATATTTTTGGAAAATGCTGTGGAATAGTTTGGAATATAAGGAATGAAAAGTTGCGAATTAAATTGATAGCTCTTACCGCAGGTTTTTTCGGAATATTTATTAGTAGTTATGGGAATGAGGTCATAAACACCCTTCCTTCTTCAATAGTTGTGTATTTATCATTGGTTTTTATTTTTTTGGGTCCAACGTTTGATAAAAGGTTACAAGATAATCAGATTTTAATTGAATAACTTATTATAAAAATATGCCATTTGAATTGTTTGTTATCCCAGGTATTTTATTTGCGTTGTTTGGGTTTTTAATTGGACTTAAAAGTTGTAAAACAAAGAATGATGACAAATTGTAAAATAATAATTTTTTAACATGATCTTAATCTGGATTTTAATTCAGCTATTAATCGGATATAACTTAGTATTTTCGTTTTTATTGTATTTGTTTTCTCTTCTAAAAAGAAGAAAATCTAATGCAGTTATTTTGAATGAAAATTATGATTATGGGATTATAGTTACAGCCTATGAACAGACTCATATGTTGCCTGCAGTTGTTGACTCTTTATTAAAAATAAAATATAATAATTATCATATTTATATTGTTGCTGATAATTGCGACATTTCTACGCTCCAGATTTTAAATTCAAGAGTTTCCGTTTTAAAACCGGAAATGATACTTTCTAATAATGTAAAGTCACACTTTTATGCTATTAATCGATTTAATAGGAATCATGATATATTAACAATTATTGATAGTGATAACCTTGTTCATCCAGAATATATTAATGAATTAAATAAATTTTTTGCACAAGGGTTTAAAGCGGTGCAAGGGAGAAGAAAAGCTAAGAATTTAGAAACACAGTTAGCTTGTTTAGATGCTGCTCGAGATAATTATTATAACTTCTACGATAGTGAAGTTTTATTTAGACTTGGTTCTTCTTCTACATTATCTGGATCGGGTATGGCCTTCAAAACTAATGTTTATGTGGAATGCCTTGAGTCAGTAGAAGTGTTAGGAGCTGGATTTGATAAGGTATTGCAAGCTCAGTTAGTAGAAAAGGGATATCGTATTGCTTATGCACCTGAAGCTATTGTTTTTGATGAAAAAACGACACATTCAAAACAATTAATCGGTCAACGTTCACGATGGATAAATACTTGGTTTAAATATGTTAAATATGGTTTTAGATTAATTTTAACGGGAATAAAACGCAAGAGTTTGAATCAGTTTTTATTTGGTACTATTTTGTTAAGACCGCCTCTTTTTATTTTTATATTATTATCAGTTATATGTTTTTGTTTAAATTTATTTATTAATAATTTTTATTCTGTTGTTTGGTTAATAGCTTTTATAATTTTTGTTTTTAGCTTTCTTTTCGCTTTAAAAAAGCAGGATACTTCAAAAAAAGTTTATAGCTCATTAGGCTCGATTCCTAAATTTATATTTTATCAATTAGTGTCTTTGTATTATGCCAGAATTGCAAATCAACGATCGATAGCTACTAAACGCCCAAATATTAGCAAAATTGAATATGATAAATGGTAAGGATATAATAATTGTAGGGCAGCAAGCCTGGGATATTGAAATCGGAAGTAATTGCAAAAATATTGCTTTAGAGCTTAGCAAGCATAATCGTGTCCTTTATGTAAATCCTCCTTTAGATAGAATAACGAAAATTAGATACAGTAATGACCTAAAAGTCCAAAAACGTATTAGAATAATTAAGGGAAAGGAAAAAGGGCTTGGTATTATTAAGGAAAATCTTTGGATTCTATATCCTGATGTTTTAATTGAATCTATTAATTGGATTAGAATTCATTATTTGTTTTGCTTTTTAAATAAAATAAATAACAAGTTTTTTGCTACGTCTATAAAAGCAGCAATAGCAATGCTGAATTTTGATAACTTTATTTTGTTTAATGATAGTGATATTTTTCGTAGTTTCTATTTAAAAGAACTTTTAAATCCGGAGATAAGTATCTATTATTCTAGGGATAATATGATTGCAACAAAGTATTGGAAAAGACACGGAACAATTCTTGAACCTAAGTTAATTCAGAAAAGTGATGTGTGTGTAGCTAATTCTGAATATCTTAAAAATTATTGTAAGAAATATAATATAAATTCCTATTACGTTGGTCAAGGTTGTGACTTAGAGTTGTTTAAGATAAATACCTCTTTTCCTATTCCGGAAAAATTGCAACCCATTCAATCTCCTATTATTGGATATTTAGGTGCTTTGACTTCTTTACGTTTAGATATTGATTTAATTGTGTATTTGGCTAAAAGTTGTCCGCATTGGAATATTGTATTAGTGGGACCTCAAGATGATATTTTTAAAAAAAGTGAATTACACAATTTCCGAAATGTGTACTTTATTGAAGCTTGTGATCCTGGAGATATACCTAAGTATATAGATACTTTTGATGTATGTATAAATCCACAAATATTAAATGAATTAACTATTGGTAATTATCCTCGTAAAATAGATGAATATCTTGCTATGGGTAAATCAGTAGTCGCTACCAAGACAGAGGCTATGTTGTCATTTAAAGAGCATGTCTTTTTAGCTAGTAATCATTGTGAGTTTATTGACATGATAAAAGTAGCATTGGAACATACTGATATTAACTCGGTTGAGGAAAGAAAAGAATTTGCATTTTCTCATAGTTGGGAAAACTCTATAAAAGAAATTTCTAAGTCCATTGTTAATTATCATTAAAATAAAAAGTTAAGTATGAGAATTGCACATTTAATCATGGCATATAAGAATCCAGTACAACTTGAAAGATTGATAAGAAAACTTGATCATTTTCAGTTTGATATCTATATTCATTTGGATAAGAAAATAAATGCTCAAGCATTTGATTATATGGCTGATTTTAATAGAGTTTTTTTTATTGAAAATAGGGTAATATGTAATTGGGGCGGATTTAGTTTTGTGCGGGCGATTAGTAATTCTGTTCGAGAAATTTTATCTAAAGATGAAAATTATGAATACATAAATTTAATAAGTGCTCAAGATTATCCAATCAAGACAAACGACTATATTTATAATTATATTGAGAAACATCGAGGTCTTTCATTTATATCTTATGATAAGTCAAGTAATAGTGATTGGTGGAACCATGCCGTGACGCGGTATGAGTTGTATCATTTTACAGACATAAATATAAAAGGTAGATATTTGCTCCAAGGTCTTCTTAATCGATATATGCCTAAACGAAGATTTCCTGTTGATTGGGTATTATATGGTAGCGCAGTGTCTTCTTGGTGGACGATCACAACTGATTGTGCTCGGTATATTGTTAACTATCTTGATAATAATTCTAAGCTAATGAATTTTATGAAATTTACTTGGGCTGCGGATGAATTTTTATATACTTCGATTATTATGAATTCGCCATTTAGAGAGAGTACAGTAAATAATAATTTAAGATATATAGAATGGGAAGAAGGGAAGCCTAATCCAAGAATCTTCAAAGTGAATAATCTTGAATCACTAAAAACATCCGAACAGTTGTTTGCTAGAAAGTTTGATACAGATATTGATATAAATGTTTTAGATGAGTTAGACAAATATCTTGATCACATATAATCAATTATTTAATATACTTATCTAAATGCAAAATAACGATACAATTACCCTCGTTCTTGTTTGTGATAATCACCTTGTAGTTATGTTAGGTGTATTATTAAAGTCGATTGAACAAAATCATACCGGAAGAGAGTCGATTAATATTTATATAGTAAATGATGGAATTAATAAAACAAATATAGATAAAATCAATCGTTGTGTGACATTATCTAAAATACGATTAATCTGGAAAACTTTAAAGCAAGCGATACCAACAGGAGTTAGTTTGCCATTGGATAGAACTAGTTTTCCAGTATGTGCTTATGCGAGAATTTGTGCACCTTATTTTTTGCCCCAACATATCACAAAGGCTATTTATCTTGATGTTGATATGTTAATCTTAAAAGATATTAATCATTTGTGGAATATTGATATTGGTAATTATACCATTGCTGCAGTACTTGATCGGTCAGAGAAAGTTAGTTCACCATGGGGAGGAATTAAAAATTATAAAGAATTGGGGATGAATGCTGATACTAAGTATTTTAATTCCGGGTTATTAATAATCAATTTGGAGAAGTGGCGATTGGAAAATGCTACTGAGGCAGTAATAGAAGCAGTAAATGCTAATAGTGAATATGTAACTTTCGCGGATCAGTATGGTTTGAATATTGTCTTTATAAATAACTGGTTTGAATTGAATGCAAAATGGAATTCTTATTCTCAGAACGATAATGATGATCCTTATTTAATTCATTTTACTGGAATGAAACCTATTTTTAAAGGCTATAATTATAATAAAAAGTATAAAGACCTCTTTTATAATTATATTAAATTAACTCCTTGGTTTAACTTTAGAGCTAAAAATGACTATTTGAGATTTGGAAAGAAAATATTGAACGTTTTTTTTAAGAAAATGCGATCATTCTATTTTGTAGGATAATTATTATGATGAAATTTATATTACAAGATTGGGCAGCCAATTATTCGAATCCTACAAAGGGAAAATACGTAGTCGTATTGTTTAGGTTTGCACAGTTCGTTAAAGGTAATAGGTTTTTGTTTTACTTATTTATTTGGTATCTGTTTTTATACCGAATTATCGTTGAGTGGTTCATGTGTATCGAACTCTCATGGAATACAGAAATTGGAGCTGGCCTACAGATTTATCATGGAAGCGGTTTAGTAATTCATCCAAATAGTAAGATTGGAGAGAATTGTAGAATTCGGCAATGTACTACTATAGGTGTAAAACAGGATACTTCTAATAATTATGAAACAGGCGCACCTTGTATTGGGAATAATGTTGATATCGGGTGTAATTCGGTAATTATTGGTGATATAGTCATTGGAGATAATGCTATAATTGGTGCAGGAAGCATTGTTATACAAGATTTACCAAGAGATTCCATAGCTGCAGGTAATCCAGCTCGAATAATTAGGTATGTAAACGTTAACAAGATGTAATTGTTTAAAGAATAATACCCATTAATCGGTATTATTATAGACTTTTACAATATTATCTTTATAAAAATAAAAACTATATAATGAATATTTTTGATTGTCCGAAATGGGTAAAAGTTCATAATCATCCATATGAATATTTTAATGAAATACCATCATCGGCTTTCATGATAATTAATGAAAAATTAAAGAAATTTCAAAGTGAGGAACCATTAATTTCTGTTGTTATTCCTGCTTGGAACGAAGAAATTAGTATTTTAAATTGCATTTCTAGTTTTTCGGATATGAAAACTAAAGTTCCTTTTGAATTGATTGTTGTAAATAATAATTCCATTGATAATACTCAAAGAACTATTGATAATTTGAATGTGAGAAGTTTTTTTCAAAAGATTCAAGGCTGTGGACCCGCAAGACAAATGGGGCAAGAAAATGCTAGAGGAACATATATTTTGTTAGCAGATGCAGATTGTATATATCCTGATTGTTGGATAGATACTATGTTAGAGGGATTGAAAAAACCAAACGTCGTTTGTGTGTATGGAAGGTATTCTTTTATCGGAGATAGGGATTTCCCAAGATCTAGGCTTTTTTTTTATGAAGTTCTAAAAGACATTATAGCAGAATTACGCCATATTAAAAGACCGTATTTAAATGCTTTTGGAATGAGTATGGGATATATTCGGACGTTAGGTTCGGAGGTTGGATTTGTTAATCATAATATAAGAGGAGAAGATGGTCGTTTATGTTTTGACTTGATGCAATATGGTAAAATAATGCAAATTCGAGCAAGGAAAAACAGAGTTTGGACATATCCAAGGACTTTACAACTTGAGGGTGGTTTCCGAAAAGTGTTGTGTGACCGGATCTTAATTGAATTAAAGCGTTTTTTAACAATGTTTTCTTCTCACCCTCCACACAATACAAAAGAATCAAGTAACGACTAGAGTCATATATTATGAATCATTTTCCTAAAATAGGACTATTAATTACTCACTATAATAGAGCAAAATCTTTAGAGAATCTATTGAAGACATTTCAATCGATGAATTGCACATTTGGAAGTATTATTGTATCTGATGATGGGAGTAGACGTGAGCACTTAGATAAGGTTATAGATTTACAATTAAAATATTCTTTTCAACTTATTTGTGCTTCTGAAAATAAAGGGTTGGGTAATAATATAAATAAGGGTCAGGATGCTATAAATACCCCTTTTACTTTATATATACAAGAAGATTTCGAACCAAAAGCTGCTTTTCCTGAAATATTAAAAGAGGCATATGATTTTATGAGGCAAGATAATAGTTTAGACATTGTAAGGTTTTACGCTTATTATCCTTATCCTTATTTGAAATATTTTAATACCCATTTTTCAGAAATGTGGATTAAGCCCTTCGCTACAAATTATAGAAAAATATATTTTTATAGTGACCATCCCCATTTGAGGAGGAGTTCTTTTTTTGACAAATTTGGGAGGTATACTGAAGCGCTTAAGGGAGATAAAACTGAATATAAAATGTGTATTAGCTTTCTTAGAAATAAGGGTAAAGGGCTGTTTTATAATGACTGTCAAGATTTATTTACTCAAAAGAATACAAATGAAGAACCGAGTACAATGATTCGATCAAATTGGAGGAATAATAATAATTGGTTTATATCTTCTATTCGCTACATCTATAGGCAAATAAAATATAATTATGACATTTTTCACTCATAAAAAATATGACAAGAAAAGAAGCAATTTTTACAGTCGTGATATCGTTTTTTGCTACTATATTAGGATTAGTTAGTGTATGGTGGTATAAGAGAAATAAAATTTATGATTTGGAATCTATAAGTAGTCATAGAGATTTAATAGATTCTATTTCTGAAACCATAATTCCAAAAACAGATAGCCCAGGTGCTAAGGATGCTGAAGTTGTAAATTATATTATGAATGTTGTTGAGAATTGTTTTTCAAAATCAGATAAACGAATTTTAATAATGGGTTTGAATGATGTAGAACAATACTGTTATAGTCATTATTCATCAAACTTTATTAATTGTCAAGCTAAAGATAAAGTTGCTGTTCTTACTTATTTTGAAAATCAAGGGTCATTCACTAATCCATTATTGAACAAAATAAAGAAAAAAATTCTAGGATCCTCATTTTTTGAACAAATAAAATGGTTAATTGTGTCTGGTTATTGTGTTTCTAGGCTTGGGGCAACTCAAGGTTTAGCATATGATCATATTCCTGTAACCTTTATTGCCTGTATGCCTTATGCATTAAATCAGAAGTCTTGGGCAACTAAATAATATATTGTTATGAATAATAGTTATGATGCGATTGTTGTTGGTTCTGGAATTAGTGGTGGTTGGGCTGCTATGGAGTTATGCAAAAAGGGTCTCAAGACATTAGTTTTAGAAAGAGGTAGGAATATAGAACATATTAGAGATTATCCAACAGCAAATATGAGTCCATGGGAGTTTAAAAATGGATTTAATAATACTATTGATGATAGATTAAGTGATCCAATTCATAGTAATGCCTACGATCCAGGCAATAAACATTTTTTTATAAGAGATAAAGATCATCCATATATACAAGAAAGGCCATTCAATTGGATTCGGGGGTATCAAGTTGGGGGAAGGTCATTGGTTTGGGGTCGCCAGTGTTATCGATTGAGTGATTTAGATTTCGAAGCTAATAGCAAAGATGGCCACGGAGTTGATTGGCCGATCCGATATAGAGATATTGCTCCTTGGTATGATTATGTAGAGTCTTATATTGGAGTTAGTGGCAAAAAGGAAGGCTTGAATCATCTTCCAGATGGCAGTTTTCTACCACCAATGGAACTCAATTGTATTGAAGACCATATAGCGAATTCTTTAAAAGATAATGGTGGTGATCGTTTGTTGACGATTGCAAGGGTAGCGAATCTTACCAAAGGATGGAATAATAGAGGTCCTTGTCTTAATAGAAATTTGTGCTCTCGTGGTTGTCCTTTCGGAGGATATTTTAGTAGTAATAGTTCTACTTTACCTGTTGCTGCAGCAACAGGTAACTTAACACTTAGACCATTCTCTATTGCTAGTGAAATTATTTATAATGAGAATACCCAAAAAGCTACAGGCATTAGAGTAATTGATACTATAACTAACGAGCACTTTGAATATAAGGCAAGGATTATTTTTGTAAATGCTTCAACTATTGCGACTGCAGCACTATTACTTAATTCGAAATCCAATCGATTTCCCAATGGCTTTGGAAATGATAGTGGACAACTCGGGCATAATTTGATGGATCACCATTCTTCCGCTGGCGCTTCTGGAATGTTTGAAGGTTATAGAGATAGATATTATAAAGGTAGAAGACCTTGCGGTTTTTTGATTCCTAGATTTCGCAATTTATCTGATAAAAAGGAGGTTGATTTTGTTAGAGGATATAATATTCAAGGTCATGGCGAACGGCAAGAATGGTCAGATAAAATAAATTACTTGAGTGGGTTTGGAGCAAATTTTAAAAAGGAATTAACTACACCAGGTCCTTGGACTGTATGGATGGCAGGATGGGGAGAATGTCTACCTTATTATGATAATAAAATAAGTTTAGATGATTATAAGCAGGATAAATGGGGCATTCCTTTGGTAAAAGTTAATTTTTCCTTTAAAGAGAACGAAAAATTAATGATGCAAGATACTAAAGAAAATGCTGCCGAAATTTTAGAGAAAGCTGGTTTTGAAAATGTTGCCTCTTTTAATTACAATAAACCAGGAGGATCAACGGTTCATGAGATGGGAACTGCAAGAATGGGAAACGATCCAAAAACTTCTGTTTTAAACAAGTTTAATCAAATTCATGCTGTTAAAAATGTTTTTATTACTGATGGAAGTTGTATGTCTTCTTCTGCTTGTCAAAATCCATCTTTAACTTATATGGCTTTAACTGCTAGAGCATGTCAATATGTAACAAATGAGCTAAAAAATGGAAATTTATAAGACGGCTAATAACTAGTTTGCTCCGACGCCAGCTATTTTTGATTTAAAGTTAGTTAAATCGAAAATAGCGTCATTCCCATCTTTGAAATATTGATTACTTTCATTTCTAATTATCTTAGTATCAGACATGTTGTTAATTAATAGTTCGTCTCTATTATTGAATGATAAATTATTATATATTTCGAGAGTACCAGATATATTGTATAAGTCTAATAATCTTCCTTCAAAATATTTAGGTTCTCCAGTATTCAGCTTGCCTGCAGTATTATTATATATCTTAGCATTAGCAGGTTTAAATAGTGACATACTATACATCCAGGGAGTGACTTGTAATTCAAATGCACCATATCGAGTCGAATTGTAAACTATGTTATTGTATATTTCAACAATTGCATCAGGTTTTACTATACTAAGAAGCCATGCTCTTACTCCATTACCTTGATGATCTGTTATTTTATTTCCAAAAATCTTGCCATTTCCTATTACATGAAATATTCCGTTATGGTCATTATTTTTTGAATTTACATTTTTAATAAGATTATTTGAAATTTCGTAGTCTTCTGCCAAGTTTAAATATATACCATTAGAAAGAGTAGGTGAATTAATAATGGTGCTTCGCATTAATTTAAACCCTTTGATTAAACCAAAAAAACCATTGGATTTTAATCCGCCGGCACTTCCAAAGAGTGTACCTATGTTTTCAGCATAGATATTTATTAGTTGAATATTTTCGCTGTAACTTTCAGGAGTACCATCATATTTTTTGTTTTTATTAAATGCAATAACCGAATTGTTAATGTTTTTAAATTTTAAATTCTTTAAAGTTAAATTATCGGCATTATCAAATATGTTTATTGAATGCTGCCCCCAATTTTCAAAAGAAATATTAGTTATTGTTAATTCATTTACATTTTGAATATACATATCCCCATTGGATATTTTTACTTTGTCAAGACCAGTTATAGACACATTGTTTACATTCTTTATAGTAATATTTTGATATGTGCCAGATTTTATAATATAATTTTTATTCATTATATCTTTTATAATAATTTGACCTGAGCCATTTCCAATCTCTGATATGTCTTGATTATTATTATTATTATTATTATTATTACTGTCATCCGTACTAATATTATCTGGAGGGATACTTTCTTCGACTTCTGGAGTAGCTTTGGGAGGCTCAATTATTTTATCTTCACATGAGTATATAAATAAAAGGAGAATATAACTAAGAACTCCCATTTTAAACCGGTTATATTTCATAATTTTGTTTTTTATTTTAAACTTAAACGCGTAAATGTAATATGTTGTATTTAATAAAAAAATTATTTCTTTATTAAATACAACATATTACATTTACGCGTTACTTCTTTTTTTCTTTAGCTCTATGTAAAAAGCCTTCTATGCTATATATAACCAATGGTTTAGTTTATTTTCATAGAAATAAGTGTTTGAAAAATAAATTAAAATTAATTACGTGATAATAGTTTTTGATATGAAATCAAGAAGATATTAGTTATATTTAATAAAATAACTATAAATGTACATTTAACTATAATATGAGTAATATAACTCTTAAAGACACTATTAGTATTGTAACTGTTTGTGATAATAATTATATAATGCTTTTGGCAACTTTATTGAAATCAATAGAAAAGAATAATAAAAGCCAAAGAGAAATTGATTTTTATATAGTCAATGATAATATAACAAAAAAGAATCAGATTAAATTTGAAAAATCTTTTAATAACAATCTTATTAATATTAAGTGGTTGGCAATGGCAGATCTTATTCCTAAGAATGCTATAGTACCAACGGATACATCTACATATCCATTGAATATATATATTCGTCTTTTTATCCCTCATTTTGTGCCCCAAGAGATCGAAAGAGTAATATATCTAGATGTTGATATGGTAGTTTTAGGTGATATCGTGGATCTTTGGGATACTGCTTTGTCTGGCAATATTATAGGTGCTGTTCAAGATACTTTTGGGACTGCATTTTACGGAATAAAAAATCATAAGAACTTAGGCATTTCAGAAGATTCTAAATATTTTAATAGTGGTATGCTTTTAATTGATACAATTGAATGGCGGAAAAATGGAATAACAGAAGATATAATTGTTTGTTTAAAGAATAATAAAGAGTTTGCTCAATATCCAGATCAATACGGCTTGAATGTGGTTTTTGCTAATAAATGGTTCGAGCTGGATGAAAAATGGAATACATATACATATAAATATGATGAAACCCCTTTGTTGATTCATTATATTGGATATAAACCTATTTATAAAGACTATTCAGGAAGAAAAGAATATCTAGATTTATTTTTTTATTATTTAAATTTAACTCAATGGAGAGGAATGACTCCTATAAGTAAGTATTTTAGATATGTATTAAAGTTTAAAACAAGAGTAAAAAAAGTATTGACAAAATCTTTGAACTCTTAATTGAAAAATATAGTTTGAATTATATTTTTCTTTTTGATTTTTCCCATACTGAATTTTGTTGCCCAAATATGAATTTATATATACCAATAATGACAGCATAGTTCATTATACAAAAATAATATGGGATGTATGTAATTTTGAGATTTAAACTTTTCTTCTCAGCAAAATATCCTAGAATGGCAAGTAAGTAAAAAGAAATTTGGAAAAATAATAATAGGTTATAAACTGAATTTTCGTATTGCAAGGAGAGTTGAATGTTAAATATAAGAGTTATAATTAATAGGAATGGAGTAATACTCCAGCGGAGGACTCTATGACTAAAAAACTGAAAAGATAATAATGTATATTTAAAGGGATTAAGGAGGTGTTTTAGTTTAATGATAGATTGCATTCCCCCAGCTGCGATTCTTATTTTTCTTTTTAGTTCTTCGTTTATGTTAGACGACGCTGTTTCAATTGCATATGCCTTTGGTTCGTAGATTATTTTATATCCTTTTTGAACGATTTCCATGGAAATGATAAAATCGTCTAAAATAATATTTTTAGGAACCGATTTGTATAATTTAGTTCTTATGCTAAATAGTTCTCCGGCCGCACCGATAGTGGTGTTTAATTCAGAGTCCCATTGTTTTAATTTGGACTCGTATTTCCAATACAAATTCTCTCCTGTTTCAGTTACATCTGTGTTTTTATTGATAGAAATGCGTTTTTCACCAGCTACCCCACCTATAGTTGGATCTTGATAATGCTGGCAGATTTTTTTTACGGCTTCCTCATTTAAAAATGTATTCGCATCGGTTAAGACTATAACCTCAGTATCAATAAATGGCATTATTCGATTTATAGCATCGATTTTTCCATTCCTTGTTGGAGTATAAAAAAGTTTAACTTGTGGATATTCTTTAATAATTTGAGTAGTCTGATCCGTGGAACCATCTGCAACAATTAATATTTTGAGTAAATGAGTGGGATAAGTTTGTAAAAGTGTATTTAATATTTTGTTTCGAATAAAAAGCTCCTCATTATATGCTGCAATTATTATACTACAAGTTGGTAGAGAATTTTCTGGATTATCAATGATTCTTGGATTCTTGTGATAAAGAGATTTTACTTTTACTAGTATAAATAAAAGAATACCATAACCAATAAAGGTGTAAAAAATAATGAATGCGCAAACCCAAAATAAAATAACCATCTAAGCTTTGTATCCTAAATAAGTACTGTTTTTATGATTAGTTAAATTCCATATTATTGCTTTAATAATACATGGAATAAGATTTCTTTTCCCTATTATAAAATAATTTACAATCGTTTTTGGACATGCTAAACAAATAAAATATATACTAAAGATAAGAGTATTTATAAAATTTGTATTTTTTCGGATAAATAACATTCTATTTCTATACATAAAATAGATTTTTAAGCTGCTTTCTTTTCCTACGCTAATTGATTCTTTATGATATATTTTTGCTTTACCTGTAAACCATATTTTTTTACCTGCTTTTTTGAACTTTTCACACCAATCAAGTTCTTCATAATAAAGAAAATAATTTTCTTCCATCAATCCAATATCTAATATATCCTTCTTTCGACACATCATCGCAGCACCATGACTAAATCCGGTTTCATGACTATTGTATTTATACTGATCAATATCAGTTTCAAAATTTCCAATTGCTTTATTTCGCCCGGTTATATAATTCATTGATGAGAAGCCAGCATACTGAATTTTTTCTTTATTTTCATAATAGATTATTAAAGGTGATAAAATCCCTATGTTAGGATTCTGATCAAATTCATTGATTAATGTATCTAAAAAGCCTTCCGTAACTTCAGTGTCATTATTCAAAAACAGAAGAAAATCGCCCTTAGCTTTTTGAATACCTAAATTATTTCCTCCAGCAAAACCTAAATTTTTATCTGATCGTATATAGTTTAATGTGGGGTATTCTTTTTTAAATATTTCCTCGTGATTCTGTGTACTGCCGTTATCAACTAATATAATTTCAATATTATTATCGACTGTATGTTCTTTGATTGATCTTAAGAATTCTAAAGTTGCTTGAGATTGATTATAATTTACGGAAATAATTGAAGTCTGAACCATTAAAAATCGTTGTAAAATTAATTTTATAGTCTTTGGAGTTCTGCCATTTTTTTGAATCTTGGATACTTTTCCATTAAAGTTAGAAAATTTCCTTCTTCTTCAATTCTGCCGTTGTTCATAAATATAACTCGATCTACGTTACGAATACTAGATAAGCGATGTGCAACGATTAATAATGTATACTGTCCTTGAAGACTATCAATACTATTTCGAATTTCTAATTCTGTTTCCGAATCTAATGCAGAAGTAGCTTCATCCATAATAAGTATATCGATGTCTTTAAAAAGTTCCCGTGCTATAGAAATACGCTGTTTCTGTCCTCCACTTAAATTAATTCCATTGTTTCCTAATTCTGTTTCTTTTCCATCTGGAAGTGTTTTTAAAAATGTTTCTAATGATGCTTGTTGTATAACTTTCTCAAATCTTTGTTGGTTTTCTTTTGAAGGATCAGCCCAAAAAGTAACATTATTAAAGATAGTATCGTTAAAAATAACTGGTTCTTGGGTAATGTAGCCTATGCGTTTTTGATATGAAGGTTTATTTATTTCCTTTATCGATAATCCGTCTACGCATACGTAACCATTATCGACAAGAAGTAATCCAGATATTAGATTAACTAAAGTAGTTTTGCCGCTACCGCTTTCTCCAACAAAGGCGATGCTCTGATTTTTAGGAATTATTAAATTTATATCTTTTAATATGCTTGTATTCTCATAAGAAAAATTCACATCTCTTAACTCAATAGAGTATTCAAGTCGATTAAAATCAAGTTTGCCATTTTCTTCATATTCTCCTTCGATTTCTTTCTGGAAATTTTGCATATTTTCCAATGAACCAGATACACTCATGAATGAGTTCCACTGTTGTTGCATATATGCCAAGGCGTTCAAGGCTCGATAGAAGAATAATAAACTGATTAAAATTGTTCCCATCTCACCTCCGAGCATCTTAGTTTGTATAAAAATAACTAAAGCTACTACAATAATTAAAAGAGGTTCTCTAGTAGCTGAACCAATACTAGCCAACACTCCAATTTTTTTTCTTGAGCTTTCAATTTTGTCAACAGTGCTTTTCAACATATTAGAATATTTTGAAACCATGCCAGTAGATCTCAAATATTTGAAATTGCCAACATATTGTATGATTTGCCCTTGATATATGTTGTTAGAGAATGTTAGTTTGCGGGATGCAATTTTAGTGTGTTTATAAATTGCTTTAAAAAGAAGATTAGTTACTATACCTCCGATACTAACTAATATAGCGAATTGTACATTTATAAAGAATGCAAAACCAATATATACCAATACCATAATCCCGTGTTGAAAAGCTGCAAAATAAGTGTCATAAGCTTGAGTTACACGACTAACTTCACCACTTAATGTATTTTGTATTCTGCCTGCATGGGATGATATAAAACTTTTGAAACTAATCTGATTCAGTGCATTAATTAAGTCTATTCTTATTTTTTTAATGAAAAATTGTTGCAGAATAATAGAGTAAATCATTCCAAAATAAGCAATTATTCCTTTGAACACGAAAAAAAGTATCATAAAAAGTAATACGAAACCAAGGGTGAGTTGTATGCCTAATGCTTCAATGCCATCAATGAGAAAATGTAAATTTCCCATACTTGTAGGATCAATTACTGTCGCATCATCTACCATCTGCAATAGAGGCAAAAACATGGATAATCCAAAAGCGTCCAATACGCTCATGATAATACTTAAACCAATAGAAACGAATATTTTACTATGAAGAAAATGATAGAAATATACGAAATTGCTAAAGTATTTTTTTATTAAATTTTTTATTTGATCCATACATAATGATTATAATACAACATAGAGCGTCATAAGTATTTTAGTGTTTTTATTTTACCTTTTGATTTGTATATCAATCTGTAAAACTAAATGTTTTTAATCTCGGCTCTATACCTATATTTAGGTATTTATAAGAGTGGGATATCAAATAAAATTATAGATTGTTCATATTGTTTATTATATAAAAATAAATAATAACAGTACTTTTTAAGTCAATTCTCTCTTTAACTGTCCTAGATAAATTATAGAGATATTAGGATCAAGATTAAGATTATTACATGGTTTAATAATTTTTTCTATTATATTAATTAGAAAACATAAATAAGTAATAGTAATATTAAAAGTAAATGATTACTTTTAATATTACTATTACTTATCTGGTATAAAGATCTTGTTATGCAAACAATCTTTTCGATTCCACGCAGAATATTGAATATTATCAACAAGCGAGGAATTATAAATGCTTTTAAATTTGTTTATTCTAGATATTGGTTTCTTTTATGGTACAGGATTAAAGTTGAAAAGATTTTAGCTCCGGACCAAATTGGAGTTGTGGATGGCCAGCATCTAAGTAATGCTCATTTTTATGAAGCTATCAGCCACTATAGTTTTAATAGAATGTTGAAAAATATTAACTGGGATTGGTGTTCAAGTACCTTCCTTGATTATGGTAGTGGGAAGGGAGCCGCTTTAATATTAGCTATTAATTTTAAATTCAAAAAATATATTGGAGTTGAATTTTCACCTTTTCTAATAGAACAATGTGAAATAAATATTGAAAAATTTATAAGAAAGAAAAGATTAAAAATAGATTATGAAATAGTTTGCACTGATGCTACTCAATATATTATTCCGGATGATGTAAATGTCTTTTATTTTTTTAATCCCTTTGATATTTTTGTACTAGAAATAGTTTTACAGAAAATAGAAGAATCTTTAAATAAAAATAAACGAGATATTTTACTATTATATTTTAATGCTATAAATCAAGATCTTGTTTTGACGTACAATTATAAAATTATATACGCTGAACAGATTGATAGAATCACAGGTTACGTAGCTGGTAATTATGCTTTTGAAAAACTAAAGAATTAAAGAATGCTATCCGTTTATTTTTAGTGATTATTCTTTTTGATATAACTTATCTTGTAATTGTATTAAGTTCAATATTTAAAGGTTTTTTTTCTATTCAAAACTCGTTTGTGACTCAAATATAATAACATTGGATTTATCCTTAATAAAAGCAAATACAATAGAAAATTTATTTTTATAGACTTCGATAAAAGAATAAGATCTTTTAAAAGTTCATTCACATCTATGGAAGATTTAATTAGTTTTAAATCACTCTTTATTTCAAGGTAATTTGTAGAATATTGAATCGTATTGTATATAATTACGAATAGGACTTTATATATAAATTTCCTGAAGATTATTCTATCCAGCTTTGAAGTAGGCTCAAAATTGTATTGAAGTTTTTTGAAATGATATAAGAATCCCTTTATATTACTTGGTCTACTTCCTGTAATACTTGTATTGGAGTTTCTCTGTAAATAATAATATAAGACATCGTCTATTTGAACGACTTTATTTGCATTTTTGATTATATAAGGAAAAGTAAGTACATCTTCATAAACTACTTGTTCAGGAAATCTAATGTTTTTAAATAATCTTCTTTGAATTAATCGAATCCAAATATGTGATGAGGTCTCGCCATTAAATAAAAGAGATAGATAATTATCAGGTGTGTAAATTCCTTCCTCTATTTGATGCATTTCAGTAAATTCACCTGTTACTTCCCAAAACTCCATAGCTCGACATGAAACTAAATCAGCATCATTTATAATAGCAGCAGAGTAAAGTTTTTCCAACATCAGAGGGTCTATCCAATCATCTGAATCAAGAAATAATATAAAGTTTGAATTTGAATTGGCAATCCCAATATTTCTAGACTCAGATAAGCCCTTATTACTTTCATTATATATTATTTTGAAATTTATTGATGATTTATTTAATTTCCTTTCAATTATTTTCATTGAGTTATCGTAGCCACAATCATCTATTACGATTAATTCATAATTCAGAAAACTTTGGTTTGTTATTGAATCTAAACATTTTTCGATATATTGTTCAACGTTATATATTGGAAGTATAATGCTTATGGCTATCATATTTAATTTAAATTACTTAATTTTAGATACTCAGTATTGATTTTTTAACGTCTTAAAAAGTTGATTTTTTAACTTAACCTTAATCTTATGAATAATATAATTTCTAGCGAGAAATATCATTTTAATCATTTTAATAAAACCATATTTTCTTCCTTCTAAAATATGAGGTCCTATCGATAAAGTTTTTCTGCCCAGTTTCATTAAATAATTATTAACTAAAAGAGTTGCTTTGTATTGATTATTAAAAGCGGTTTCATTAACCTCATAACTTAAACTAGACTCTCTAAAAGTTACACAATAAATAGGGTTAGTATTTACTTCAATATATCTGGAGTAGTATCCGGCTTTTAAAACAAAGCCTGCGTCATTGCCAACCATAACCTCATCAAAAAGAATATTGTTGTTTTTGATGAAATCACGATTGAACATTCGAGCCCAAGGCTCCCAATTTGCATATTTTATTTCTGTGATTGTGTCTTCATTATGTAGATTATAGTTTCTAATCGTCGTTTCAGTTTTTAGATGCCTATATTCTTGAGTTAATGTATCACTATTAACACTAGTAGCGGAAAAATAAATTATATCTGCTTTTGAATTAAAATACTGATTTATTGTCGGCTTAAAACAATCATTGAAGAAATCATCCGAATCAGCAAAGATCAACCATTTCCCTTTAGCATACTTAAGACCTATATTTCTAGCGAAACCTGCACCTTTTCCATTTTTAGTAAAGTAAATCTCTGTATTTAATTTGTTTGACCCTGGGAAATTTTCAAAATCTACTATGTTAGGGTCACTATTATCATCAACAATTATTATTTGCAGCTCCTCACAATTAGGGATAGATGTTAAACATCTATATAAAAGATTTGGAATATTTTTATGAGGTATAATTATACTGTATTTTATATTATTCGTCATATAAAATGTTGAAGAGTAAATTTACCATTCCAAGTATTTTATTCTGGAGATGTAAACTGGATAAACAACAGTTCCCACAAAATTTTCATTTAAAAAAAAACTTGTTAAGTTGATATCCTCTTTAATTTTTAGCTTGGTTTTTTTTATGGAATGGTTTCCATCTAAGCTAGGTATATTCGATAAATCATCTATAATGCCTTGACCTGTAAATTTTAACAACGCTTCTTTTCTAGTCCATTGTAGAAAGAAATTTTCGTGTCGTTTATCTATGCTTTCCTTAATATTTTTGATTTCTTTGTCAGAGAAACATGAAGCTAAAAGTGAATTATAATCTAAACAGGTATCTATCTTTTCAATATCGATACCTGTTTCGTTTAGACTCATTGAAATCACAATATATTCGTTTGAATAGGATAGATTAAATTTCAATGAATTTTTTAATCCAGTTGTTGGTTTTTTATATTCGAAATCGAATGGTATCGATGCGGCCTGTAAACCCAAGTATTTACCTAATAATATTCTTAATGTAATACGGCCTGTCAAATATCTTTGAAAGTCTTGTTTCGAATGATATCTTTTTGCTCTATTTAATTCTTGTTCATTTAAAATAAATTTATAGTCTTTAAATAATTTATGAAAGTGATCAGAAATTAGAATTTTCCAAACATGAACATCGTTTAATTCTAAATCATAGTTTAATCTATTAATTTCCCACACAACATTCTGTGAAAAGCTAGATGAAATGTATAGACTTTTTTTTTCATGGTGATTATCGATGTTCATGTTTATATATTTGGATAGCCGTTTAATTTATTAATTCTTGTAAAACTTTGGCTAGCTTTTTAACATTGGGGTCTTTAAAGCAAGTAGAATGATCTCCAGGAATTTTATAGTTATTAACACCTTTTGATGTGTACTTGTTCCAACCAAAGTATTTATCATTTAAGAAATAAACTCGGTTTTCACACTTTAAAAGATTGATTTTTATATCTATTGTCGTTATTTGGTAATTATTATATAATTTCATATAAATCTCTTCTAGTCTTTTTTGATATTCTATGGGTTCTGTCTTTTCTTTGTATTTATAAATATTGAGTTTGTGTAGTCTCTTTTTGATAATTTCAAAATGATGCGCTAATGTTTTTTTAGGATTGTATAAATACGATTTACAATAATTAAACAATTTTAGAAATTGATTTCTTATTGTGATGGGGTATTTATTTTGAGCGTATGAATCTTTAAGGTATAAATTGGTATCTATGATCGCAAGCGTTTTAACTTCTTTCCCTATAGCTAACAATTGTTTAGCCATTTCATATACCAAAAGGCCCCCGAATGAAAATCCTCCTAAAATATATGGGCCATTCGGATTATGATTTAATAGCTCAGTGTTGTAGTTTTGAGCTAATTCTTCTATACTCTTTGGGAAATTATTTACATCTCCATTTAATCCGCTTCCTTGCAAGGCATAAATAGGTTGATCTGGGTGCATATGTTTCCTTAACGGTTCAAAAATTAATACATTTAATCCTAAGCCATGAACAAGATAAATAGGAGTCTTAGTTCCAGAAATTTTAATAGGAACTAAAGAATTCCAATTGATTTCCTTTTTATCTCCTGTAATCAGTATAGCCAGTTTTTCTATTGTTGAATTTTCGAATAGGGTAGCCAGCGGCAAACGAGTTCCTGTCTCCTTTTCTATACTCATCATAGTACGTATGGCAATCAATGAGT
>Ga0160445_100349_pt1 | contig 26830 bp, 27 predicted proteins | sample HID1972M_E1MG_FD_108215 | JGI IMG/M metagenome (GOLD analysis project Ga0160445, IMG submission 108215) | Enriched pill bug-associated microbial communities from UW Madison campus, WI, USA - HID1972M_E1 MG | ecosystem: Host-associated > Arthropoda: Insects > Digestive system > Unclassified ... | reverse complement strand
CGCGGGGTTCAGAGACGCCATCTTGAACAGATCAGCCATGCCGACGCCCGTGTGGCGCTTCATGTTATAAACGGCGCGATCCATCGTAAGCAAACTGCCGCCGAGCATATAGTCCTCTGCCTGGGCTGGGGAAAATTCGGTTCTCTTGATAAGATTGACATCGACGGAAGCATCATTTATGCCAGTTCCGTCCATCGCATCCGTAATAATGATAACTTTATCCGCCCCTTTGACCTTCAGGATAAATTTGAGCATTAGCGGGCGAACGTGGCGGCCTTCACTGTCGGGAATAACCTCGGCGTACATCTCGTCGCTGAGCAGAACCGCTTCATCAACGCCGACCTCCCTCGTTCCGGCATAGCGGGAGGGGGACGGAGTGGTGCCGCTTGCATTTGTACAATGGCAGCCGATGCGAAGTCCGTATGGCACACTTTCCAGCACCGTCTCCGCAGTGGCTTCCGAATGGCCAACCGAAAATGCGATGCCATAGCGCGAGGCCTCCTCCATAAATTGCCTCTGCCCCTCCAGCTCGGGAGCCAGCGTCCATACTTTGATTTGATCGCCCGCCACTTTGAGAATTTCCCGATACTCCGCCGGATTCACCGGACGAATCGGGGATGTAATCGCCCCGTACTTCGGATTAATATAAGGCCCTTCCATATGAATGCCTGCTATCGAGCGGCCGTAAGCTTTTGTATCCATCTGCGCTCGCAGTATCCTGCGCAGCCCCTCCGCTATCTGTTCCTCCGATTCATTATACGAGAAGGTTGGCAAAATCGACGTCGTACCATAATGCAAGTGAAAGCGGGCAAACGCGGCAGGATTCTCGAAGGACCAATGGCCGCCGCCGCCATGACAATGAATGTCGACAAACCCCGGAGCTACATACAGCCCTTCGGCATCAATCAGCTCCGCATCCGCAGACGGCGTCAGATCGCGCGCCTCGCCGCAAGCGACAATTCGTCCTTGATCGAACCAAACGACTCCCTCATCGATCAAGCCGTGCGGTGTAACGACTTTTGCGTTAACGATTACTTTCATCCTCGCTCTTCCCCCATGGATATAATCAATTTTAAATTGAAGACAGCTTAATAAACTGGCCCCCGTCAACAACCATCGAATGCCCTGTCATATAGGAGGAATCGTCCGAAGCAAGGTACAACGCAGCGGCGGCTATTTCCTCGGGATTCCCTATCCTGCCCAATGGAATCGTCTTCAAATATGGCTCGATCGCCTGCGGAATATCGATTAGGGGCTGGGTCAGCCGCGTATGTATAAATCCCGGACAAATTCCGTTCACCCTGATGCCATGCGGCGCCAACTCCAGCGCCATGGACATTGTAAGCGAATTGATTCCGGCTTTCGAAGCGTTATAATGCACTTGATCCCCTTCAGCGGCCAAGCCGTTAACGCTGGATATATGAATAATCGAACCTTTGCCTTGCTTTATCATTTCCCGAGCAACGGCCTGCGCGCACAGAAACGTCCCTTTCAAGTTAACGTCGATGTGCAAATCCCAATCCGCTTCCTCAATATCAAGGAAAGGCGCGGGCTTGCAAACTCCGGCACTATTGACCAGCGTATCGATCGGTCCGAAAGCCGCAACAGCCTCCGCTGCCATCCGCTCAACATCCGCCTTGCTCCGAACATCGGCCAATACGGCTATCGCCTTGCCTCCGAAATCGAAAATGGACTGCACCGTTTCATCCAATGCCTTACGTTCATTCCCTGACACTGTCACCCTTGCGCCCTCGCGAGCAAATCTGTACGCAATAGCCTGGCCAATGCCGCTGGAACCGCCTGTCACGAGAGCATGTTGATTTAATAGTCGCATGAGCCCCTCCTGATAAGTTGAAACAAATAGGATTTACAACCCGAAACGGGTGTGATATGTTTTGATTATAAAACCTTGGTTTCAAAATAGCAAAACAAATGTTTTGATGCCAAATGGGAGGTTAATATGAAACTGCTAACTTTTAATCAAGATGGCCAGCTGAAGCTTGGAATCGCCACACCGCAAGGGGTGCTGGATGTCTCGCAAGCAATAGACGCGCTCGGCCGGCAGGGCGCCAACATCCCCGCCACCGTCATGGAAGCGATTACAGGCGGCGATGACTCGATTGCCAAGCTTCGCAAGCTTGTCGATCAAGCGCTAGAAGCTTCCGAGCGTTCCGCTCTGTTCCTGGACGAGACGGAGCTAACGCTGGGACCTTGTGTAACGCATCCTAACAAAATCATTTGCGTCGGACTAAACTACCGCAAGCACGCCGAAGAAACCAATGCGCCTATTCCGCAATTCCCGATTCTGTTTAACAAATTCAACAACACGCTGACCGGTCATGGACAGGATGTCGCTCTGCCCAAGGTCTCCTCGAAAGTGGACTACGAAGCGGAGCTTGTTATCGTCATCGGCAAGGAAGCCAAGTATGTGGACAAAGACAACGCGCTTGATTACGTATTCGGTTATGCTTGCGTCAATGACTTATCCGCGCGCGATCTGCAGCTTCGTACATCGCAATGGCTGACAGGCAAGTCCTGCGACGGCTTTAGTCCGCTTGGCCCTTATTTGGTCACCGCCGATGAGACTGGGAATCCGAATGATCTGGAAATCCGCTGCACCGTCAACGGAGAGATCAGACAAAACTCCAATACCGCCGATATGATTTTCCATTGCGACGAGATTGTCAGCTATATTTCGCAATATATGACGCTCGCGCCGGGAGACATCATTTTGACCGGAACCCCGGAAGGCGTAGTGCTCGGATACCCCGAAGAAAAGCAAGCATGGCTGAAGGACGGCGATATCGTTACCGTTGAAATTGAGAAGTTAGGCAAGCTGACCAACCGCATGGTAGCGGAAGCAAGGCTGTAGAAGTAATCCAAAACTTAAGGAGAGATGCACGATGTCCCAACAAATTCATACAAGCGACGCACCCGAATTTCCCCTTCCGTTCTCGCAAGCGCTGCGCGCCGGCGATTTCGTATACGTATCCGGCCAGGTTGGCGTCGATCCAAAGACGCGCCAGGTAGTCGGCCATACGATTGAGGAACAAACGGAGCAATGCTTGCGCAATATCGAAACGATATTGAAGGCTGCAAACTTAACGCTCGATCATGTCGTGAAAACAAACGCAATTGTATCGCATCTGGAAGATTTCCCCGGGTACAATCAAACGTATGAGAAAATAATGAATCGGCCGTTCCCTGCGCGCACCTCGGTGCAAAGCGGCATTGGCAATTATTTGGTCGAGATCGACGTAATCGCCTACGTCCGCTCGATCCGAGGGGAAGCCGAATGACCCTGCGAATTGCGGTTGCCGGAATTCTCCATGAAACGAATACATTTGCTCCCGGAATGACCGGACTTGAGCATTTCAAGAGCGAGAGCGTCAACGGACTTGACGCCTTTCTTCTCCGCTATGGCGGCACCCGCACTTCAATGGGCGGTGTTATCGATGCCGCCATGCGGCATGGCGTCGAGCTGACACCCGGCTTATATACCGCAGCTACGCCAAGCGGCATGGTGGAAGCGGCGGCAGCCGACGTCCTGATCAATAATGTCTTGGATTCCATTGACAACGATGTATCCGGCCTCGTGCTCATTATGCATGGAGCGATGGCGTCCGAGCAGTACGACGATCTGGAAGGCGAATGCCTCAGACGGCTGAGGGCGAAGCTTGGAGACAGGCTGCCGATCGCCATGACCATCGATCTTCACGGCAATGTGAGCAAAGATATGGTTCGGCTTGCCGATGTCATTGTCGGCTACGATACTTATCCTCATGTCGATATGCACGAAAGGGCGGAAGAAGCGTTCGATCTGCTTGTTCGATATATACGGGAAGAAATCAGGCCAACAAGGTCCTATGGCCACACGGGCATGCTCGTCGTTCCGCAAGCGATGATGACCGAAACCGGAAGTATGAAAACAATAATGGACCGCGCCTTCGAAATCGAATCGGATCCGCAAGTTTTGAACGTAACCGTCGCGGGCGGGTTTCCATACAGCGATGTCCCGGATGCGGGAATGTCCTTTATCGTAACCGCCGACAACGATCAGCAACTGGCGGATCGTTATGCGGCCGAACTGGTTCAGCTAGCAGTCGATCTGAAGGAAAGCTTCGGCCTTGACCACCTGTCCCCTGACGAAGCAATCGCAGCCGCGCTTGCAGAATCGTCAGGCCCCGTCATTCTTGTGGAAGGCTCGGATAATGTCGGAGGCGGAGCGCCTGCGGACGCCACTCATACTCTACGACAATTGGTCGGTATCCGGGAGAGGGCATTGATCGTAATTAGGGACGAACAAGCGTCAAGCATCGCATTCGAGCTCGGCGTCGGCTCGATCTTCCAAGGTCCGGTCGGTGGCAAGAGCAATCCCTTACATGGCGAACCCGTCGAAGTAACCGGGAAGATCCGCTTGCTGTTCGACGGCCAATATCGCCACGTCGGCGCGTATATGACGGGACAGCTTGCTTTCATGGGCAGAACAGCGGTTGTCGAGTGCGGACAACTAACGATCGTCCTAACGGAGAAACGCGTGGCGCCATGGGATCTCGGCCATATTCGCTATGCCGGGCTTTGGCCGGATGACTTCAAAATAATCGTCGTCAAATCCGCAATCGCTTGGCAAACGGCATTCGGTGCATTCGCCAAATCTGTCATATACGTTGATACTCCAGGCTGCTGCAGCGCCAATCTCGAGCATTTTCATTATGAGCGCGTATCCAAACCGATATATCCTTTCGATCCCGAGCCACAACCGAGGTTTATGTAAAGGTAGTTCAAAACTATAATTATAGGGAGGAATCCTGTTGTCATTAAATGTAGAGAAATCCAAGCAAATGCTGCTCGAATCCCAAAAATATTTGGCGGGAGGCGTAGCCTCGACACTTCGCGCTTCGATGAAGCCGACGCCGCTATTCGCGGAGTCGGGAAGCGGTTCCCGGGTACGCGACGTTGACGGCAATGAGTATATCGATTACTTGCTTGCTTACGGGCCGCTCATCCTTGGTCATGCCCATCCCGCGATGGCAGAAGCGATGAATGAAGCAACGAAACGCGGATTCACTTACGGATTGCAGCATGATGGCGAGATTAAACTGGCGAAGCTGCTGACCGAGTTGCTTCCGTGCGCCGACAAAGTCGCGCTAAGCGGCTCGGGCACCGAAGCCGTCATGCTGGCGCTTCGATTGTCCAGAGCGTATACCGGCAGAACGAAGGTCGTCCGGTTCCACGGTCATTTCCACGGCTGGTCCGATGCGATATTCACTTCCTTCCCGAGCCCGGATATGAAGCAATCCTCCTCCGCCCGAAGCTCTTTGGCTTCCGCTCCTCCCGGAACAGGAGGCCAGAGCGAGAACAGCCTGCAGGACATTATTATGCTGCCTTGGAATGACATCGAAGCTTTCGAAGCGCTGATTGCCAAGGAAAAGGACAGCATCGCTGCCGTTATTACCGAACCGATTATGTGCAATAACGGTTGTATTGGGCCGAAAGCCGGTTATTTGGAACGTATACGCGAGCTGACGGAGCAAAGCGGCATCGTTATGATTATGGATGAGGTCATTACCGGATTCAGGCTGGGCCTTGGCGGAGCTCATGGCAAACTGGGCTTGAAACCGGACCTGGTAACGATAGGCAAGGCGCTGGGAGGCGGCTTCGCCATTAGCGGCGTTGCCGGCAAAGCCGACATTATGGCGCTGATCGAAAATGGCACCGTAGGCCATCTGGGCACGCTGAACGGCAATTTTGCCGCCACATCCGCAGCTCTCGCCGTTCTGCGCGAGCTTGGCAAGGACAACGGAAGCAGCTTTCCGCGAATGGAGCAATTGTTCAACAGATTAGTAGCCGGCCTTCGCGAGCTATTGAATAAACATGGCATCCAAGGACTTATCAACCAGGCGGGACCCGTCTTCCACTTCATGTTTACGGAGGAGAAGCAGGTCGAAGACTTCGACACCTTCAATAAGCGCGATGCCGCCAAATACAGCCGATTTGCCGAGCTGATGCTGGAGGAAGGCGTACTTGTGCGCCCCAGCGGATTATGGTATATTTCTACCGTTCATACCGAAGCGGATATCGAAACTACTATACAAGCGGCGGATCGCGCTTTGGCGAAGCTGGCGCATTAATAAGTTTATAGCGGCAAACGGAGGTAGTATCAGTTGAGTAAAGAAATTGAGGTTAAAAATGAGCGGTATACGATTCAATCGATAGATAAGGCGCTCGACTTGCTGGAACTGCTCTCGGAGCACGGTTCGCTTAGCCTGATCGAGATTACCAATCTTCTCGAGCAGCCCAAATCGTCCACCTTCCGCATTATTCTTACCTTGGAAAATCGGGGATTCATCAGCCGCAGCGATGAGGACGGCAAATATTGCCTTGGCTACAAGCAGCTCATGCTGACTCGAAATCTACTCGAACGAAACACGCTCCGTACTGCCGCATTGGCGGAAATGAAGACATTGTCCGAGCTATATGGCGATACCGTCAATTTGGGCGTCTTGGTGGATAACCAGGTGCTGTACATCGAAATCGTTGAAAGCACGCATGCGTTAAGAATGACCGATACGATCGGTTCCCGCTCGCCTTTTCACGCCACAGCGATGGGAAAAGCAATTGCCGCTCATATCCCGGAGGCGTCGGTGCGCGAACTGGTCAACACATGGGGCCTGCCGGTTATTACTCCTAATACGATTGGTACAGTGGAGCAATTGTTATCGGAACTTGAGCTTACTCGCAAGCAAGGTTATGCACTGGACGACGAAGAAATCGTCGAAGGAGCTCGCTGCGTCGCGGCGCCGGTGTTCGATATGCATGGCCGTCCGATCGGCGCGATCAGCGTCTCCGGCGCCATGCACAGATTCAAGCAGGAGATGCTCCCGGAAATCTCGCGGCATGTTCGCGACGCGGCTTTGATCGCTTCCCAAAAGCTCGGGTATGAAGCTTAGATACGTTTTTTTGTTGTTTAACTCCAATTCATCCGAATTCTTCCTTGCTATTTCTCGCTCGCTGCATTCCTGCAAAAGCAGGTACACAAAAAGGTTGGACGGAAAACTTCATACGTTTTCTCGTCCAACCTTTTTATTTTGGTGCCTTATTGCCGAACCGCAGTCCTCTTAAACTTCGGTTTCTTCTTCCGTCGACTCGGGCTCTGCTGCGCCGATGGACAGCTTGATCGAGATGTTTTTGCGCTCGCCCTTCAGGAAATGCGCCAGGCGCTCAAGCTTGTCCGCAAGCTCGGCTCCGCTGAGCGTCGTATTAAGATGGTAATCGAAGCTGTCCGATGGGAGCTTCGCCGCCGACTGGGATCTCCAGCCAAGCTCGCCTTCCTGGTTCTGTCTGTTCATGAGCTGTTCTTGGGCAGGGTAGAACTTGTCGGATTTGTTTACGACCCGCTCGTAGATGCGAAGCTTCTTGAGCAGCATGTAATATTGGGCGGAATGCTTGAAATTCCAAGCCTCCCGGATATCTTTAAGCGTATAGTCCATCTTCCAGCGCTTCAGCTTTTCAACCTGTTCATCCGTCGTTAATTCCAGAAATTCGTCAAGCGGCAACATCTTCTCAGCCATGTTGGACCTCCAATATTAATATTCATTAGCACATCATACGCATATCTAATATTATTACAATAAAAAATATTTATTATATAAAAAATACCATAAAGTCTTGTTTAACACAACAATAAACCTTCCCGTAAATGTTATTACAACATTCGACAAGGAAGGCTATTGTTTATATCTTATGGCACATCTGCGTTATTGCGATTTCAGCCCGGATGCTTCGAGGAAGGTCCGGAACGCCTTGGCCCCCTCATCCGTTCGCTTGAAGACGCCTGCGTCCTTAAGCACGTCGAGGAATTTGTCGCCCGTCTCCGAACGGACGATGTCGGCAGCTTCATTCTGCGACAGCAAGCTGCCGTATTTCTGTACGAGACGATCCGCCCATTCTGCGTGATGAGCCAGCTTGTGTCCGGCACTTCGCAGGTCGGAGGCTTTTTCGGTCGCCTCAGGGGTAAGCAGGCTTGCGATTGCTTCCAGCTCGTCCTTCAGACGTCCCGGGAGGACGGCCAGTCCCATGACTTCGATCAAGCCGATATTTTCTTTCTTGATATGGTGGAGATGGCTGTGCGGGTGGAAGATGCCTCCCGGATGCTCTTCGCTCGTGCGGTTATTGCGCAACACCAGATCAAGCTCGTAGTCGCCGTTGTCCTTGAGCCGAGCGATCGGCGTAATGGTATTATGCGGAATACGGGTGCCGTCCGCTGCTTCCGAAAACGCAAGCACTTCCGCCGACGGGTCGCTGTAGCCCTTCCACAGATCCAGAATACGGCAGCCCGCCGCATGCACGGCCGCCTTGGAGGAGCCTTGCAGGCGAAGCACGGACATCGGCCATTGCACGATGCCGTATGTCACTCCATTGTCCGAGCCGTCGGCATACCTGGCCTCGATCGGCGCGGCTTCCATCGGGAAGACATGACGTCCTGCCTGGAAATGGTCATGGCTTAAGATAGAACCGCCCACGATTGGCAGATCGGCGTTAGATCCGATGAAGTAATGCGGGAATTGCTCGACGAAGTCCAGCAGCCGTGCGAACGAAGAATGGGTAACGGCCATCGGTTCGTGCTCGCCTTTAAATACGATGCTGTGTTCGTTGTAATACACGTAGGGCGAATATTGGAAGAACCATGCCTCGTTCTGCAACGTCATGGGTATGATCCGAAGATTCTGTCTTGCCGGGTGATCCGGGCGTCCCGCATAACCGACATTCTCGGCACATAGAAGGCACTTTGGATAATGGGCTTGCGGCAGCGTCTTGAGCAGCGCGATCTCCTTGGGGTCCTTCTCCGGCTTCGACAGGTTGATCGTCATCTCCAGCTCGCCATAAGGCGTTCTGTGCAGCCAATACTGATTTTTGCGAATGCGGTCCATTCGAATATAGTTGCTGTCGATGTTCAACGCGTAGAAGGCGTCCGTAGCGGCAGCGATGCCTTCCTGGCTTGCCCTCGCGCGAAATGCCGACGTCGTCTCCGACGGTCTTGGCATCAGCAAGCCCATGATCCGGGCGTCGAGCAGATCCCGCTGAGTGAGCGTATTGTCCGGGACAAGACCGATCGCGACACCATAGTCGAGCAAGGGTTCCAGCAGCTCTGCCGGACTTTCCGCCGGCTCGTCTTGATCGACGCCCGTCGCTTCCGCCGGCTCGGTAAACCGGAACAGATCCAGCAGCGCGTTGCGCGCGTAGGCAAGATCCTCCCGCTCCAGCATTCCTTTGCCCAGCGCGAACGCCAGCAGCTTCTCGATGTTGGATAACGCCTCTTCCTTGGCGGGCGCGGCCGTTTGTTGCAACGTCATGCTATTGCAGCTCCTCTCGCTCCTCCGGCTTTTAACTACCTCTTATGGGGCCGGGTCTATTTCTTGTCGTCGTAGCCCTCGGGATTGGACTGATGCCAGCTCCAGGCGCTGCCGATAATGTTTTCGAGATTGCTGCGGGTCGGATTCCAGCCCAGCTCCTTGCGAGCCCGGTCCGAGGAAGCGACCAGCACGGCAGGATCTCCCGCGCGTCTTGGCTCGATAACGGCATTGATCTCTTTGCCCGTCACGGAGCGCGCAATCTCGATCACTTGCTTGACCGAGAAGCCTTGGCCATTGCCGAGGTTGTAGACGGCGCTGTCAGCTCCGCCGCGCAGCCGGTCTACGGCCAGCAAGTGGGCGTCGGCCAGGTCGCTGACATGGATGTAGTCGCGCACGCATGTGCCGTCTTCCGTCGCGTAGTCGTCGCCGAATACGGAGATATGCGGACGTTTGCCCAGCGCGGCTTCCAGCACGATCGGCACCAGATGCGTCTCCGGGTGGTGATCCTCGCCGATTCGGCCGCTGTCATGAGCGCCGGCAGCATTGAAGTAGCGGAGCGAGATATATTTGATGTCATGCGCGACGTCGAACCACTTCATCATTTTCTCCATCGCCAGCTTCGTTTCGCCATAAGCATTAGTCGGAAGCGTACGATCGTATTCGTCGATCGGCACGCTCTCCGGTTCGCCATAGGTCGCGGCCGTCGACGAGAATACGATGCGCTTGACGCCGTATTCATTCATCTTCTCCAGCAGACACAACGTTCCGTACACGTTATTATGGTAATACTTGCCCGGCAGCTTCATGCTTTCGCCGACAAGAGAGTTCGCCGCGAAGTGAATGACGGCGTCGATCTCGTTCTCCTTAAATACCGTGTCCAGGAAGTCCGCGTCTCTCAGATCGCCGACGTAGAGCTTGCCGCCGAGCAGCGCTCCCTTGTGGCCTTGCTGAAGATTATCCACGACAACGATGTCTTCCCCGCGTTCCTGGAGCGCCGCAACGGCGTGAGAGCCGATATAGCCCGCTCCTCCGGTTACCAATACTGCCATAGTATCCCTTCTTTCTCGTTTATTCGTTCCTATTGAAGGCGTTCGACGCCGTTGCCGATGCTGCAGACATAGAAGTCCGCCGTCAGTCCCGTCGCTTCCGTATACTTTCGCCCAACTTCCTCCTGGAAGCGCTCGATGCTGTCCTCGTGTACGAGGGACACCGTACAGCCTCCGAAGCCCGCGCCCGTCATTCTGGAGCCCAGCACGCCATCTACGCCGCGCGCCGCATCTACCATCGCGTCGAGCTCTGCGCCGGTTACTTCGTATAGATCTCGCAGAGAGTCATGCGATTCGTTCATCAATTGGCCGAACGCGGCCAGGTCATTGCTCTTAAGCGCGTCCATCGATCTCAGGACCCGGTCGATCTCTTCCATGACGTGTTCGGCGCGGTTGCGGATGAGATCATCCTTGATCAACGACTTGGAAGCGTTGAACTGCTCCAGGCTAAGCTGCCCCAGCAGCTCCAGCTCGGGATGCGCGGAGCGGAGGTCCGACACGGCTTGCTCGCATTGCGCGCGGCGCTCGTTGTATTTGGAATCTACCAGTCCGCGGCGTTTGTTCGTGTTGCCGATGACCAGCTTGTAGCTGCCGGATTGAAAGGGCACCAGATCGTATTCCAACGTGTCGCACATGAGCAGGATCGCGTGATCCTTCTTGCCGTTCGCAACCGCGAATTGATCCATGATGCCGGATTTGACGCCATTGAATTCGTTCTCCGACTTTTGGGAGAGCAACGCGATCTTTACCGTATCGGTCGGCAGGTTCTCCATCGACAGGAGAGCATATGCCGTGACAACTTCGATGGAAGCCGACGAGGACAAGCCCGAGCCGTTTGGAATTTCGCCATGATAGAGAATATCGTATCCGCTGCCGAAAGTTACCCCTTGCTGCAACAGCTCGTTCACGATGCCCTTCGGATAGTTCATCCAATCGTCCGCCTTGTCGTATTCGACGCCTTCGACAGAGAAGGTTCCCGAGGAAGGGAAATTCGTCGTAGCCAGCCCCAGCTTGTTGTCTTCGCGCTTGCGAATAAGCAGCGTCGTGCCGAACGTCAATGCTGCCGGGAACACGTACCCCCCGTTGTAGTCGGTATGCTCGCCGATCAGATTAACGCGGCCCGGCGCGTGGAATACCGCGATGCCTTCGGCGCTTCCGCCGTATTGTTCAATGAATGTGTCAGTCAGAGCTGCAAGATTAGCCATGTGCGATCACGATCCTTTGGTATAAGTTTGGTTGTTGCCTGCTTTAGCCTCAGTATAGTGGATTGCAATCAAAAACGAAATGGCGCAAAATGTCGATCATATGGATTTATGTGACTTTAACTCCCCATTTCGAACATGTTATGATGAATCCTGCAGGTACTGCTGCGGTAAAAATGCGAGTTCAAATCGTTCGGTCTAAACTAAAAGACTATAAGGCAGGTGTGCAAATATGACTACCGAAACATATACTGTCGCCTCTAATCCCAGTCCGACGCCGGCTTCCGACGAAGCCGCTTCCTTGCTTCATGTTTTGTTCGCCGGCGAAAGCCAGACAAAGCCCGGTCATCGGCTCGGTCCCAAGGTATATGACTTCTATCTGATGCACCTGATTCTCTCCGGCAAAGGGGCATTTACCTTGGGCGGCGTCCGGCGCGAGCTGTCCGCCGGCGACACGTTTCTGATCCGGCCGGAGGAGCTGGTCAGCTATGAGTCGGATCCCCGCGAGCCGTGGCGATATCGCTGGATCGCGTTCTCAGGCGCAAGGGCAGACGGTCTCGTCCGGGAAGCCGGCTTCCCGGACGGAGAATCCGTAACGGCCTTGCAGGACAAACGGAAGGCTGCTCTGTTGTATCGAAGCATCTATCTGACATTCCGAGGCGCCCGATCCTCCGCCTCCGTCCAGGCAGCCGGCTGGCTTCATCTGCTTATGGCCCTGTATCAGGATCAGAGAGCGGACAAAGACCATCAAGCGCATTTGAAACGCCAGGAGAATGATGACATTCATCAGCAAGTCATCCATTATCTACACACCCAATACTCCCATCCGGTATCCATCGAGCAGATGTCCGAGGCGCTCGGCTACAACCGCGCTTACTTGTCGCGCGCGTTTAAGCGGCGGGCCGGAATGTCGCCCGTCTCGTTCCTGCTTAAGCTTCGTCTGGACAAGGCGAAGCTTATGCTGCGCGAGCGCCCTGAGCTGACGGTGGAACAAATATCGGCTTCCGTCGGTCTCCAGGATGCCTTGTATTTCTCCAAGCAATTCCGCAAGCAATTCGGCCAATCGCCGACCGCCTACCGCAGGCTGATGCTGGAGGGGAGCTAGCTGCTCATTGGAAGCTAGCTGTAATCTACCGGTTCAGCGTTTTCGGAATCGCTCGCCGTGGGTATACTACCTCAGGAGGTGATTGCCCATGAGCGAATTACACATCGGCAGCTTATATTGGCCAAGTACCTTGCACAACCCGCCAAGCTATCCCTCGCTGACTGGGTGCGAGACCGCGCAAGTTGTCGTGATAGGCGGCGGAATGTCGGGCATTACATGCGCATGGGAACTTATTTCTTCGGGGATCGACGTTATTCTGGTAGAGCGCGAAATCGTCGCGGGCGAGAGCACGTCGGCCAACACAGGCTTATTGCAATATTGCAACGACGTTATGCTTTCCGACTTGATCGGCCAGATTGGACGAGAATCTGCGGAGACCTTTTATGTTGCGTGCAGCCGCGCGATCGACAAGCTGGCCGACATTGCCGCATCGCTTCCGGAGGATGTCGGCTTCAGGCGGCGCAGCAGCCTGTATTACGCTTCGACGGAGCAGGATCTGCCCAAGCTGAGGCAAGAGTACGAGGCATTGTCCTCTTGCGGACTCCGTGCGAGCTATTGGACGGCGGACGACATCGCTGCCCATTTCCCCTTCCGCAAGCCGGGAGCCATCGTAACGGGAGGGGATGCGGAGGTTAATCCATTTCGCTTCGTAACTCTGCTCGCTGCGCAAGCCGTCGACAAAGGGCTTCGCATCCGCGAGTATACGGAAATCGTCAAACACGATTCCTTGGCAGACGGACGACACCGTCTGCATACCGGCAACGGTCATCATATCGATGCCAACCACGTGATCTACGCCATAGGCTATGAGCCCAAGGAGCTTCGCGGAGAGCTGATCAAGCCGGATATCGGCCGATCGTTCGTTATCGTGACGGATCCCGTTCCCGATCTAAGCCAGTGGCACGAGCGTTGCATGATCTGGGAGACGGCAAGACCATACCTGTATATGCGTACGACAGAGGATAATCGGCTCATCATCGGAGGACTTGACGAAGAAGACCGGAACCCGTTGCAGAGCGTACAGCGCCGGAAAGAACATAGCGAGAAGCTGCTGGAGAAGGCGAAAGCGCTATTTCCCGATTTGCCGCTTGCCATCGCTTACGATTGGAACGCCACATTCGGTGAATCGGAGGATAATTTGCCCTTTGTAGGCGAGGATCCCGAATGGCCAGGCGTTTATTACACACTTGGTTACGGCGGCAATGGGACTGTATACAGCCTTCTTGGCGCCGAGTTGGTTCGTGAGCTCATCCAAGGAGAGGCGGATTCGAATCCGCTTAAGGATATTATCGGGTTGTCTCGGGCGACATTACGCGAAGGAACGCCGAGATGACTATCTACGGGCTCTTGGCATACGGCGAGAAAGCCGGCTCAGCCCGTAAACACGCTGCAGTCGGCTTTCCGATCAAGAGTATGATTCTAACTGCCGTCCACGATAAAGGAGGCGTTGCATCTACGAAAAACGGCTTCCGCGATGCCCAGAGTCGACAGATCCGGGCCGCCATCCTTGTCAAACAGCGTCTTGCTTTCCGTTGTCTCCACGATCAAGGCATATGCGCCTCTTTCCACCTCGCGGGAGACCATCTCGGATTCCTTGTGATCAAGTCCTAAGGCAAGGAATGCACGCTCATGTTCATTACCGGTGAATGCGCCGGACAAGGCAAAAGGGATGCCTGTGCCGGATGCCGTCCCGCCTCCGAAGCCCGTATAGCCGTAAGCCATGGCGGCAGGCGCGATACCGAACCCGCTGGCATACATAGTTCCAACCGTATCTGTGTGCGTTGCAATATCCTGACGCGTTTTTTCCAGATCGCGCATTTCGTCGGCATGTACGTCCGTCTCCGCTTCGATTCGTCTTGAATGTTCGCTGTCCTTGGCCATTATCTTCATATCTCCGGGTTTGAAGCCGGAATTCTCCAATTGCGTTACGACGTCGATAACCTGCTGCTGAGTTTCGAATATCGCGATTTTTTTCGCCATGTCTGCCCCTCCGTGTGTCTGTATTGGTTTTTCCTATATGGATGGTATGCCCCAACCGCCACGCCCTCAATCAAATGGGAACAGTTGTCTATTGGGGCAGGTTCGGGTTATGATGAAAGGTAGCGATGTCAGTATCGGAGAAAGATGTAAATGGTATGAAATGATAGAGGGGAGAGATGCCGATGATCCGTCAATTGCTCACGTTTCCTTCCGGCTGGGAGTGGCATGTGCTGCAGCAATCCGCCGATGCGATGCAGCCCAAGCAACCGCTCCCGAGCCGGAAGAACACGTCCTTGCCAGCTCGCGCACCGGAACGCTTGCGCCCCCTCGGCAATCCATCTTCATCGAATACGGATGGCACGGACCCTTCTCCCCGGCAAGAACTGTCCGAATTCAAGAGACGGTTCCCGGAATGCGCGCAGTGGATCGACCATAGCGAATCAAGAAAAACGAATCATATTCTGGTTTACAATTCCGAAGATTCAGGAACCATACTTTGCGGGACGCTTATGATTCAAATTTCGGATGATGCCTCGGATATCGGGCCGTTTCACTTCTGGGTTTCACGCCATCGTCTCGTCTCCATCTATGAAGACATGCGGCTTCCCCTGAGATTGCAGCATGAATCTCACATCACCAAATATGGCGAGTGCGAGCTCGCTCCAGAAGCCTTTTTCATCATGATCAGCATATTGCTGGGGACGTTCCACAACGGACTGGACGGTTTCGAGCGAAGGCTCGGCGAGCTCGAGCAGACGATGAGGCATCGGAACCGTACGGACCTGCTCGACGTTATTTTTGACCGCAGATACGACCTGCTTCACTGGAGCCACCTCTTTATTCCCATCAGGGAAGTACACGCGGCGGCCAAGGAGGCTTTCGACGAGGATCTGATGGAGACGGACGGGTTCAAGCGGATCTCGCATAAGCTGGAGCGAATCGAAACGCTGCTTAAACATTATGCGCTGGAGATCGATACGCTAATCTCCATGGACGACGCCATCTCCAGCTTCCGCGGCAATGATATTATGAAGACGCTGACGATATTCACGGTGCTTTTCTTGCCTGCAACGGTTATTGGCGCCATATGGGGAATGAACTTCGAATGGCTGCCATGGAGCATTCAGCATTGGGGCTTCCCCCTCACGATGAGTTGTACGGCCGTCATTACGATCGGCATCTATTGGTGGCTTTGGCACAAAGGCTGGACCGGCGATCTGCTCGTTAAGAAACGCGAGAAACCGCGGCTGATGGAGTCGGAAGAAGAGCACGGCAGCGAACGCAGCCGCTCCGCCACTCACGGACGCAAACGCAAAAAGCCGCCGGGCAATCCCCATGACGGCACGCTGGGACAGAAATCCCGGAGAAGTCGGACCTGATACCATGTGCGGTATACAGGAACGAAGCCTCCGGGATTTTTTTGTCGAGCTATTCGATAACGACCGGCAGTCCTGTACGTGCGGACCGATTGGCTGCCATAGTAACGCGATGCGTTAACCAGGCATCTTCGTAGGTCGAGAGAATGCGGGATGTATCGCCTGTCCGTACGGCATGGAGGAACGCGTCATTCTCGGACTCATAAGGATTGCTGCGATTCTGATATTCGGTCACTTGACCGGATACCTTATCGATGAACCCATTGCCGCCGATCTCCATCACCCCTGTATTGGTATAGAGGTGCAGACCGTTATGACCTCCCGCAGGAATCGCGCATGTATTGCTGATCGTCGCTACGGCTCCAGACGCCAGCTTTAAGGTTACCGTGCCGACATCCGGAACGGTTACTCCCTCTTCTGTACCGGCCACGATTCGATCGCCATACGCTGCATACACTTCCTTAACTTCCCCCGCCGTATAACGAAGAAGATCGACGATATGCGTCGTCTGCTCGACGAACTGGCCGCCGGAACCTTCCATGGAACGCCACCAGTAGACGCCAGGCATGCCTCCCATCCAATAACCAAGAGCCATGCCGATAGTACGCTCCGCAAGCAGCTCTTTGGCTCGGGCCGTACCGTCCATATAACGGAAATGATAGCCGACGGAAGTAATAAGCGACTTGTCCTTTATGCCTTGCAATATCGAGCCCGGCACTTCTTCGTCGACTCCGATCGGCTTCTCCACCAGAAAAGGAATTCCTCGCTCGATCAACTGTTGCTCAATGTCGCCATGAGCGAACGGCGGCACGCATATGTATACCGCATCCAGCTTGCGCGCATCCAGCATATCCGATACCTCCGCCAAACCTTTTGCATCATGAAATTTGCCCGCTGCCTCGTCGGCCTTCTGCTGCGATGTCGCCGCGAATGCCGCAACGTTGACGCCCTCCAGCTTTGCAAGCTTCTCTGCATGCATGCGGCCGAACCAACCCGTTCCGATAATCCCGATCTGCAATGTCATGTATCCTCTCCCCTTCTTCTCAGGACTCCTTAGCCGCGGCGGCTCCCGCCTTGGTTGAGACCATTATAAGCGACACTGCCGGCCCGCGTCCATTTGTTGGGCGCCTTGGTACCTATCCGCATTCGCCTACATACTATGTTGGATGAGAGCCACACTGAACGAGGCGAAGCGGAGGGATGACCCATGAACGAAGGCAATGTCCCATACTTAAACAGCCCCAAGCCCGATCTGGAAGCAGCTATGTTCCTGGCCGGCATTTGCGGTCAAACGTATGTACAATTCAATAACAAGGAAGACGGCTTGTTCCTTGTGCCCCGCAGCTATTCTCTCGTGGGAGATATTTGGGCAAGCGCTTACGAGAGCCGGCCAGAACGATTCGGATTCGTCCTTCAGTCGGAGCAATGCGCCATTCTCGCATTTCGAGGGACCGGCTCCGCCGTTGATTGGGTATCGGATTTCATCGCGCAGCAAACGCCCTATCGTCCTGTCCGCAATGCCGGGCAGACTCATAAGGGCTTTACGGATATCTATATGTCGGCCCGCGACAGGGTGTTCGAATTGGCGGGCCTGCTGCCGCAAGACCTCCCTCTGTTTATTACAGGCCACAGTCTTGGCGGGGCGCTTGCTACGCTTGCCGCGCTGGATATCGCCCGCAATACGCCATTCCGTTCTCCTGTCGTTTATACGTTCGGAGCTCCCCGCGTAGGAGATCCCAGGTTCGTGCAGACCTACAATTATTGTGTTCCGACACACTGGCGCTTCCAGAACGAACATGACATCGTCCCCCATCTGCCGCCTCTCGTTTACCAGTCGCCCCGCACGAAACAAACCTACTTTTATCTTCACGTCAAAGGCGAGGTGCCCCGATCGTTCAGGATGGGGTCCGTGTCGGGCAATCATATTCTGGACAGCTACTTCGAGGATCTGGCTAAGGAGCAGCCGGTCGTTGCCGCCGCGATGTGCGCTGAGCCTCCTGGCTGGTGCCCGGATACGGGGGAGATTTAAGCAAAAAAAAAGACCGACTTATCAGTCGGCTGGCAGCACATATAAGATAATGGCAAAAAAATGGACGATGGAGCCGCCAAGCACGAACAGATGCCATACGGCGTGATGGTACGGAAAGCTTCGCCATACGTAGAACACCGTTCCGACCGTATATAACAGGCCTCCCGCTATTAGCAATTGCAATCCTCCCGGCGCAAGATGCGTCACGAGCGGCTTCCAGGCGAACACAATTATCCATCCCATTGCGATATACAGAATCGTCGATGTAACCAGAAATTTGGAGGCAAAAAATGCCTTGAATGCCGCTCCCGCGATAGCAACTCCCCACACGATCCCAAAAAGCGCCCAGCCTAACGCGCCTTGTACGATATGGAACAGGATAGGCGTGTAAGTGCCGGCGATGAAGACATAAATGAAGGAATGATCCAGCGATTCGAATACTTTTTTGGCCTTGCCCGGAGGAAAGCTGTGCACCAGCGTCGAGGCCAAATACAAAAGCAGCATGGCCGAGCCGTAGATGGTAAAGCTGACGACATGGGCAGGCGTTCCCTTGATCGACGAAAAGACGATGAGCAGGACAAGCGCCGCAACGCTAAGCAAGGCGCCTATGCCATGCGTGACCGCGTTCGCGATCTCTTCTCCCTTGGAGAAGGTATGAGTATTAGCCATGATTCAATCAACTCCCGATAGCAAGTAAGTGCGAACACTACCTCCAGTCTATCGGATTAGAGCCACCCTTTCAACCAGGCGCCTACCCGGCCGATCGTCTTATCCAAGTTGCAGACGGCTTCCGTATCGACGAACGGCTCGGAATTGCGGAAGTAATCGGCATGTCCTCCGATAACGGGAATCCCTTCGACATAACCAGGCGCGTACTTGAACCGGCTCCAGCGGGGCACGGATCTGCCCTTGCGGATCCATCCTCCCCAGGTGCCGATGCGCGTAATGGGATCGTTCTGCTTCCCGTCCCTGTCGATGGAATGGAAGTAACTCACCTTGTCCTGCAGCCGGGGGTGAATAGGCGTACGAGGCGATCCAACCTGTACGACGCGAAAATCGCGAATCATTCCGTTCTCCTCCAGCAGTTTGGCCGCCTGATAAGCGGCTGCTCCGCCCCCGCTATGTCCAATAAGCAGGAATCTGCCTTCTTCGTCCTTCACGGAATCCTTAAGCTGCTCCCATACGTTGCGCCCGCCGATCCGTCCCGCTTTCATTCGGTTGGACAGATCGGAGCGAACCTCCAATACTTGTCTGATTACGCTTCTGCTGCAATCCCCATACGGGAACAACACCCGGATCACGGGATCGACTCCCTCCGATCGCAACTGCGTCTCCAGCTTTTCCTTGCACGCGTTGAACGCGCAGGTTGTTGTTTTTACGCCGGCCAACAAATAAACGTGAAGCGGGGATGATTGGACCGCCATATTCGAATCCCTCCATAAGCAAAGATGATGGTTTACCCTCATTATGCGGGGACTCGCCTTGTTTCATTCTTCAATTCGAATGTCAGTATCGACCACTGCTGCCTCGTAGCCCAGAGCGCGTACCGTCTCAAGTACGGCAATAGCTTGAAGCTTCCTCCTGATCGCCGCGCCTTGCGAATTGTTGTAGCCTGCCTCGACCGATCGCCGCATGACCTCGGTTGTTACCGCGATCGTCTCGTGTCCCTTCTTGCGTTCGACTCTTACGCGCTCCTTGCCGTCGCTCCCATTATTGCCTTGCGGCAATCTTGTCAGCCGGAGACCCAAATAATCGATAAAGAAGGATGTATCCGCATAGACTACGCCATTAGACTCGAATAACTTGCCTCTGAACGTATACGACTCTCGCCGCCGCGTATCCCCATGATTTACCTTAACCGCTATGTCCGACGCTGAAGCCGCCCGGGCTCCATAATAATCCGAAGCCGTCGCTTCCTTGTATGTGTCCAGCAGCGTCTGCTGACCTGTAATGCTGTAATCATTGACCCTCCGTGCGGGGTTGAAGGCCGTTGTATTGTTGACGTCAAAATAATACACCGCCTTCACGCGCGGATATAGCTGCTCAAGCGAGCCATAAAACCGCTTCAGCTTTGCGGCCGCAAAGGCGACATCCGTCTTGCCGTCCGTCGCGCTGTACTGGCTGGCGCCGAACTCGGAGACGGCGATCGGCTTCGTACGGCTGTACCGGTTATAAACCGCATTGAGCAGATCCAGCGGATCTTCCTGATGCGCGGCATAGTTGCGGTCGCCGTTATGATACCTGACGCTGTAAATATTGACGCCAACCCAATCGACATAATCGTCGCCAGGATAATAATCCGCCATCGGCTTCTCCGGCATCGCCAGCACCGACCACAGCATCGCCGTATCCGGCGCCTCTTGTTCGAACACATCGTGGACGAGTCTCCACTTCTCCTTGTACAGCCCCGGGTTGCCGCTGTATGCCGTCCAGTTTCCGTTCATCTCCGATGCGAACCGCAGCAGAATCGGGACACCGCTAGCTTTTGCTAGACGAGCGAATCGGCGCAAGTAATCGTCGTCCTTCACCTTGTCGAGACCCTCGTTCGGCTCCCATGCGATATGGGGGAATGCTCCCGCCTTCACCACGTCCCGCACCCATTGCACGGGAAAGGGTTTCCCATAACCAACGTATTTGAAGAAGCTGGCATGAGTCCTCCCCGTGGTTTCGTTAAAGCGGTCCATACTTTGTCCGATGAAGTCGTCTTGCAGAACATACGCGCCCAGATAGGCTCCGGTTTCAGGCTCCAGCTTGGCGCGAGTTACCCGATCCTCGGACGTATACCGAAGCGTCCATTGGTTCTCTGAACTGTCGTTTGCGTCCGGAGCGGCTAATACGCTTTCATATTTAGGCACGGGAAGTGACGGCGATAGAAATAACACCGCGCTTAAGAGAAGAAGCTGACCGATACGCAGGTACATCAATAGCGAGTATCCTCCTGTCGTATATTCTATTCGTGCCGAACCGCCCGCGTGACTGGACAACGGCCTAATTTCTACAGCATTCGCCAATTCCCGCTTAATTATTCCCGCAAAAAAAGAACGCCGCCGATAGCCGGCATGGCGTTCTTGCTTGGTTATACACCCATCTTCTTGCGCTGGTTGTTAACCTTCTTCGTATTTTGGCTTCTGAGCTCTTGAGTGCCCGTTGAGTAATTTTTCTGGCCAGGCAGACCTGATTGTCCCTGTTTCTTCTGGGCCAGCAATTGCTTCGCCCGCTCCGCTTGGGACAGCTTCTTCGGCTGCTCTGCGGCTTCGTTCTGTTCGTTCGCAGACATAAGGTTCACCTCACTTTTATAACCCGCATCTTCCTTATTCTACTACACTTACAAACCGCTTGAAAGGGCCTTTGCTCAGCTTGGCGCAATCCAGAATACGAAATCCGGTCTCCGTAAGCCGGAGCTGTATGTCTTCCGTCGTCACTACGACAGCTCTAGCCGCCATTCTCCTTAGCGACATCAACATAGCGTATTGCTCCTCGCTCGGCAATACCGAGCACAGATTGTAGGGCATATCAAGCACTGCTGCGTCATACTGCTTGCTTACTTCCGTCATATCGCCTTTGACGACAGAATTGCCCGAATAACCGAAATGCTCCAGATTGACTCTGGCCCCTCTGGCCGCAAGCGGATTAATCTCGATGCCCTCCGCGCGGATCCCCATCGACAGCGCTTCGATCAATACCGTCCCCATGCCGCAGCACGGATCAATAAAAGTCCTGCCGCGAGGAGATGGACCGATCGCGATGTTAACGAGCGCTCTGGCGGCGCGGACAGGCAGCGCCGTGGAATAGTTTTGCGGCTTGGCTTGATGGCTCAGCCATGTTCCATCATTGTCTTCGCATGGTCCGAACAGCCATTCTCCACGATACTTCGCAACGCCGAACTTAAGCATGGGAGCATGCATATCCGCCTTCCCTAGCAGATAACCTCCTGCCTGACGCTCAATGGCGCGCTTCTCTTCGTAGCTGTGACGCTCATCCCCGACTGTATAATAAACCTTGAACGTCTGCCCTTGCAGATCCCAGCCGCCGAGCGGGCCAGCCAGCCCTTCGAGCGTTGCCGACCGAAATGCCGCATCCATTCTGCGCTTGAGGAACGGGCTACGACTGACGGAGATTGCGGGTCTATCAGAGTCGTTTTCGTTCTGCCGATATTGTGCCACAACCCCCGCTTCCGGCCTTCCGCCGAACAGAACTCGCAGTTCCAGCCCGCACAGCTCCGCCTCGTCCTCGTGACAAGCGTAATTATACAGGCGGGCAATCCGATTTTCCGTCATTTCAAACATCGTTATGTCTCATTCCTTACGATCCTTCTCGACAAGGGCATTTCCATTATCCGCCGATTCCTCTTCCCATTGCGTATCGGAAACGAGCGCCGTCCCCGCGTTAGCGTTAGGACCCGCATCGCTTGCGAACGTGGCTTCGAACGGATCGGATTGCTCTGCCTGCTCGGCCACACTCTTCTCCAATGTCCTCACTTGACGCTGCAGCTTGAAGATCCGGAGCATCCCGAACAGCCCCACTGTCAGTCCTCCCAGCAAAGTGGATACCAAGATGACGAGAATAAGAGGAGTTGACGTCTTCGCGAACATAAAGTTTACTTCCACTTGTTCGACGTTAATGACAGCGAAAATGGCAATAACCAGCGCGAAAGCAAACGCCGAGATCAGCATGCCCTGACTTTTCATATGACATCCTCCTGCACCAGCTTTACATTAGAGTCTCATAAGTTGGCCAAATAGTCTAGCGTTGATCCCTGATCAGGAATGCAAAATACCGCCCTTCCCGATCACTGCCGTTATCAGGCTGATTAATAAAATGGCAAGCAAGACCAAACGCTCCTTGCGGCCGATTCGGCGTTTTCTCTTTCCTTGTCTCATTCTTATTCATCAACCTTTCATGGAGTCTTGAAACAACAGTAGCCCCCATTTTAACAGCCGCAACTAAACATTTTCTCAAAAAGAAAAGAAAAGCCCATTCCTTGCGAATGGACTATCTTCTAATGATTATGCTCGAATTAGAATCCCCGCTCATAGGGCTTCGGTACCGCGGCCTTATAATTGCCGCCGCTGGCCGCTATGGCATGCAGCGCCCAGTATGGATCGCGCAGCAGCCCGCGGGCGACTGCGATCAGATCGGCTTTGCCGCTGGCAAGCGCTTCGGAGGCAACCGCAGGATCGTCGAGCATGCCGACCGCGATAACCGGGACCCCCAGCGCTTCCTTGACCGCCTGCGCCGCATGAAGCTGGAAGGCCGGCTCCACCTTGGGACGGCGCTCCGCGCTAGGCACCCCTTCTCCGCCAGTCGAGATGTGAAGCAGATCGACGCCCGCCTCCAGATAGGCGCGGCACAGCTCGATGCCCGTCTCGATGCCGTATCCGCCTTCGGTATATTCCAGCGCCGAGATCCGGAATAACAGCGGCATGTCTTCCGGCATATTGCGCTTAACCTCGGCGATGACCTCGCGGCCGAACAAGGTGAGATCGCGGCCATATTCGTCGTCGCGTGTATTGCTGCGCGGCGAATGAAATTGATGAATGAGATAGCCGTGCGCGCCATGCAGCTCGATCGTATCGAAGCCGGCTTCGACGGCCCGGCGAGTCGCTTCGCCGAACTTCAACACCATCGCCTTGACCTCTTCCGTCGTCAGCTCTCTCGGCGTCTTCGAGCGGTCGTCGAACGGGATGGCCGATGGCGCGACCGGTGACGGATCGTCCGTCGCCTTGCGTCCCGCATGGGCGATCTGTATGCCGATCTTGGCGCCGTGGCCGTGCGCGGCGTCTACGATCCGGCGGAAGGCCGGAACCTGCTCATCCGCCCATAGGCCGAGACAGCGGTCCGTTATACGGCCGGCAGGCTCGACGTTCGTCATCTCGACGATAATCAGCCCGACGCCGCCTACGGCGCGGGATACATAATGGACATAATGCCAATCCGTCGGCGTACCATCCTTTTCGTGCACGGAATACTGGCACATCGGCGCCATGACGGTCCGATTGCGAAGCTCCAGGTTTTTGATGCGGAATGAAGAATCCAAGTTTGTTGTAGACATCGTTATCCCTCCTGCGCATTAGCCATTGCCTTGCCTAAATAGCATACCACAAGTTCGCTTACAAAAAGAAAGGAGATCCCGAATTTCGGGATCCCTCTATGCCGTGCGGAACGCGCTGGCGGCGGCTATGCTGTTTTGACAACCCACGTATGAGTGCAATTGACCGTGGTAGACTAATTCGAGCATGGATGTATGCTGCAGATCGCCTGGCGTCACGAGGAGAGGCGACTTATCGATCAGTTCCATGCCGCTTCGCTGGAACATCGTCGCCACGAATTGCGAGCAGAAGTACGAATATTTGCGCTCCCATTCGATATTAAAGACAACGCCGAGCATGCCGACCAAATTATATTTGTACAAATCCTGATTCTGCTCGAAATGCTGCACCTGATTTCTCAGATTATTGTAGACCGTTTGGCTGACTGTACAACGATATAAGGCGCACATGGATTCTTCGAAAAACGAGCTCCGTACATCTTCACGCACAAAACCGCCGAAGAATGGATTGTTGGGATTTCTTCTGCCGAAACTGTACACTTCCTGGAGATCCGGATCGAAGGCAATGGATGCGTGATTAAGCGGGTCCTTCGTGAACGTTCGTATAATTTTGGTCAAAACTGTCCCCGTGTCCGTCAGAAGCACGTAAATCTCTTTGTCTCTACTCATTAAGATGACCTCCACATTAAAGAACTATCGTCTGGTATTAACTTTAATGCAGGAGAAGGTTTCGAAGAACCTTCTGAGGTAATAGAAAGAACCCCGACTAAGGTCTAGTTTCATATGGATGCATGGATGATCTTGCGCCACCTCCACAATCAAATCCATTTTACTGGATTTTTTACATTTACTCAACAGGTAGTTATAAGGTAGTTGCAAGAAGCCGTGCGCAAAAATTCCTCCTAATCTTCCATAATCTGCATCCAATTTCCGACTATCGTGGTATAGTATTTTTGAACTATATCATCATTTTAATAGTCCGAAGGGATGATGCCAGCACATGGAATGGTATGAACGGTACAAGCCGCGGATCAGGAACGTATTCGGCCAAGCTCTGGAGACGATCGGACGTTTCCCTCCCCCGATCCACGAACTTGGAATAACCTATGCGGAGAAGTTTAATCCCGCCAACCAGGACGGCGGCAAGGATTACATCTGCATGCTGCTGCCGTATTGGATGAAGGAGAAGGCAGAGATCTCGGAAGAGCAATGCGGACAACTTGCGCTTGCCAATGTATATGGCATGCTCTACTTTTTTATTCAAGACGATGTAATGGACAGCAAAGTTGCAGGCGGCGACTGGAAGTCCCAGCTTGCCCTCGGCAGTCTTCTTCAACAAGAGATGTTTCGGATCTTCCGTGCGCTCTTCCCTTCCGACAGCCCGTTCTGGCGTTACTACGACGGTTATGTGCGGACTTGGGCAGACAGCGTCGTAAGCGAGGGGCGCGGCAACTACTTCCTAACAAATCCGCTGCTCACATCGGGCAAAGCCGCACCTGTCAAAATAAGCGCGGTCGGCGCTCTGCTGCTGGACGCAAGCGCTCCTTCTACTTCGACTGAACAACGGATCGACTTAACCGAAGAGGCCATCGATATCACGCTTATGACGCTCCAGATGCTGGACGACTGGGCCGATTGGGAGGAGGATCTCGCGGACGGCAGCTACAACGGACTTCTGGCGATGATTGCGGCGGGGAGCGATAATGTCTTATCTGCCGAATCCGTACCGCCTTATAACACAGAGGGATTAACGAAAGAGCGAATCGAGGCTGCGATATATGTGCGAGGTTGTATTCAGCCATACGCTGACATCGCGAAGGGGTACCATGAGAGGCTGACCGATAACCTTTGTGCACCCACCGATCTGATTGCCTTCAATGTCTACATGATGGACACTTTGCAATCCATAGCGACACAAAATGAAGAACGCAAGCGCAAGCTGATGGGAGGAGGAATTAATTTATTATTTGCTGGTCGAAATTTCGAACCAGGTGGTAGAAGTATCTAATATTTTTATATTTTGAAAATTTTTATAGATTTGCTAAAGAATAATTGTTAGACTAAATGTGTGAAAAATACCCAATTAGGAGGAATCTCACTTGTCGACAAACGATCAGGCGCTAAAAGAACTGATAATTGCGAAAGCTTGGGAAGACGCTGCGTTCAAAGCACGACTGCTGGCAGATCCGAAAGGCACCATTTTGCACACATTTGGCATCGAAATTCCTGAAGATATTGACCTCGAAGCCGTGACTGAATCCTCAAAGAAACTTTATCTGGTTATTCCTCCTGCTCCTGTTGATATGAAAGCGAAAGAGCAAATTGAAGGGCCAATGTGGGCCTAAATTACAATGAGGGAGTGATAAAGTATGTCAGATCAAGTTCTTAAAGAACTGATTATTGCAAAAGCTTGGGAAGATGCAGAATTCAAACAACAATTGCTTAATGATCCTAAAGGAACGATAGCAAAGATCTTTGGAGTAGACATTCCGGATGATGTTGACCTCGAAGCCGTGACTGAATCCTCAAAGAAACTTTATCTGGTTATTCCTCCTGCTCCTGTTGATATGAAATTCAAAGAACAAGTTGAAGCACCTATGTGGGCCTAAATTACAATGAGGGAGTGAAAAGTATGTCAGATCAAGTTCTTAAAGAACTGATTATTGCAAAAGCTTGGGAAGATGCAGAAT
>Ga0160445_100344_pt1 | contig 27256 bp, 25 predicted proteins | sample HID1972M_E1MG_FD_108215 | JGI IMG/M metagenome (GOLD analysis project Ga0160445, IMG submission 108215) | Enriched pill bug-associated microbial communities from UW Madison campus, WI, USA - HID1972M_E1 MG | ecosystem: Host-associated > Arthropoda: Insects > Digestive system > Unclassified ... | reverse complement strand
GTAGGCTTCGTGCATCGCCTGGATGAAATCCACGGGGTGGTAGTAGGAAATGAACTGCAGGGCGTCGGCAACGCTCTGAATCAGGTCGTCTTGCTTGATCACGGTCATGAGTCGCGCTCCTCTAAAAGACGGGAACATTTTAATAGGGCAGCTTTGAGCTTCGAGCTTTGAGCGACAAGTTACGACAGTACGCGGACTGCCTGCGCTTGCGGCCTGGAGCTTGCAACTTGAAGCTGGCCCTTTGGGCCGGGCACGCCGGGGCTGCTGGCGCGACGCTAAAAAGGCGCGGCAGTATACCGCGCATCAAAGGGGCATACACGCGTCGGCAGTCATTCGTTGGTCGCATACCGCACACTGACTGCCACCACCATACCCCTGTGGCGAGGGGATTTATCCCCGCTCGGCTGCGCAGCAGTCGCTAAACCTGAGAACTTGATTTAACTGGAACACCGCAGGGGGCCGCTTCGCAGCCCAACGGGGATAAATCCCCTCGCCACAGGGGGCCTCGCCGTGACGTAGATGCGAGGTAGGCAGGTCAGGCATTTGACGTCAATTTTCGGGCCCGAAAATCGGTGGTCATTTATCGACTACGCCTCTAAAGTGGCAGCCGGTCTGTAGAGTAGGACACTCAGTCAGCCTCCTATCGCACGGTGAGTCAACGATTGACCCATAACGCCATACAACGTCTTTTGCTCAAACGTTTTGCCCTTGCTGCAGCCACCTATGGATTGGCTCTGCTGCTACTGTGGCTGGCGTTTTTTACCGGGCATTACCAACAATCCCTCAATACAGTGGCCGTCGGCAGCGCCCTCGTGGTGATCAGTCAGGCAACCCTGTTCGTGTTGTTCTGGACCGGGCGCAACCAGCGCTTCGACGATCCGAGCATGACCGAAGTGCAGGTGCTGCTCGGCCTCGGCTGGCAAACCTGGCTGATCGCCCATCTGGATGAGGCGCGTGGCGCCTTTCTGGTTTTTTACGTGCTGATCCTGCTGTTCGGGCTGTTCCATCTCAGTCGACGCGCGTTCATTCGAACGGCGCTGCTGGTGTTCTTCAGTTTCTGCGCCATCACCTTGTGGGACGGTTACAACTTCCGCTTGGCCGAGCCCGCACTGGCCGCGTTGCAAGTGTGCATTCTGGCGATGGTGCTGGCGTGGCTGGTGCTCTACGCACGCTTCGTTCAGGTCTCGCGACAACGCCAGCGTCAGCGCCGGTTTGCCTTGCAGGCGCACCAGGACACCCTGCGCGGGATGATGCGGCAGCTGGAAGATCTGGTCGCCACCGATGAGCTGACCGGGTTGTTCAACCGTCGTCACTTCCTGCGTCTGGCCTCGCGCGAGCTGAGTGAAATGGACGAAGACGTGGCGCACGGCCTGGCGCTGATCGACCTCGATCACTTCAAACGCATCAACGACATCCACGGCCATGCCGCCGGCGATCAAGTGTTGCAGGCGTTCGCCGGCGTTGCTCAAGCGTGCTTGCGCGACGGTGATGTGCTGGCGCGCTACGGGGGTGAAGAGTTCGTGGTGTTGCTGCCCAACTGCGATGCCGAACAGTTGACCGCGTGCTGCGAACGTCTGCGCGTTGCGTTCGCCGATGTCGAACTGGTGGGCTTGAATGTGCGCAACCTGAGTCTTTCGGTCGGTATGACTTTGTTGGAAATGGGCGATGATCTGGACGACGCGTTGCATCGCGCCGATCAAGCGCTCTATCGGGCCAAGCGCGACGGGCGTAATCGCTGTGCGGCGGCGTGGGAGAACGTCGATGCCTGAACTTCGCGTCGGTGAGCGGCAATGGTCGGTGGCGCCGGGCACTAATCTGCTCGACGCCCTCAACCAGAATGGCGTTGCCGTGCCTTACAGCTGCCGCGCCGGCAGCTGCCATGCGTGTCTGGTGCAATGCGTACAAGGTTTGCCTGCTGACAGTCGCCCGGATGCCTTGAGTGCCGAACAACGGCAAGAGGGCTGGCGACTGGCATGCCAATGTCAGGTGACTGAAGACTTGCAGGTGCACACCTTTGACCCGATTGCCGACGGTCGCCCGGCCGTGGTCGAAGCGCTGGATTGGCTCAGTGACAGCGTGCTGCGCCTGCGCCTGACCCCGCAACGTCCATTGCGCTACAGCGCCGGGCAGCATCTGGTGCTGTGGATCAATCACATCGCCCGACCGTATTCGTTGGCGAGCCTGCCGGAAGAAGATCGTTTTCTCGAATTCCACCTTGATTGCCGCCAGCCCGGCGAATTCAGCGACGCCGCCCGGCGTTTGCAGATTGGCGATGCGATCCGCCTCGGCGAACTGCGCGGCGGCGCTTTGCATTACGACGCCGACTGGCATGACCGGCCACTGTGGCTGCTCGCGGCAGGCACTGGTTTAGGCCCGCTGTTCGGCGTGCTGCGTGAAGCGTTGCGCCAGGATCACCAAGGCGCAATCCGTGTCATTCACCTGGCCCATGACGATCGCGAACACTATCTGGCCAAACCCCTTGCGGCGCTTGCTGCGCAGCGTGAAAACCTCAGTGTCGAACTGTGGACGGCGGCCGAGTCAGCCGCCGCTTTGGCGCAACTGCGCCTTGTCTCCAGACAAAGCCTGGCTTTAGTCTGCGGCTCGACGGCCAGTGTCGACGCCTTCGCCCGGCGCCTGTACCTGGCCGGACTGCCGCGCAATCAACTGCTGGCCGATGTGTTCCTGTCCCGCGGTTGAGCGCTAATGCTTATCGGTTTTCATAGGTTCTTTGTGGCCAAGTCTTTATGGTCAGAGGATTTTTTGTGACAAGGGGATTTATGTGGCAAGGAGATTTTGTGGCCTGGGGATTATGTGGCGAGGGGATTTATCCCCGTTTGAGTGCGCAGCGCTCACAAGATTTTGGGGCCGCTGCGCAGCCCAGCGGGGATAAATCCCCTCGCCACAAAAATCCCCTCACCACAAAAGCCCCCTTGGCCACAGAAGCCCCTTAGCCACAGAAGGCACTATCCCCATTCGAACTTCGTGAGCCCGACTATCGCCGAGACCCACCATGACCGAAGCCATCCTGCTGGAACGTGAACGCGGTTTGCTCACCCTGCGCCTCAACCGCCCGGACAAGAAGAACGCCCTCACTCGCGCCATGTACAGCCGCCTCGCCGAGGCCCTGAAACTTGCCGACAGCGACCCCGAAATCAACGCCGTGCTGATCACCGGCAGCGCCGAGTGCTTCACCGCCGGCAACGACATCGCCGACTTCATCCAGCAACCACCCAGCGACCTCGACAGCCCGGTGTTTCACTTCATGCTCAACCTGCTCGAATGCCACAAACCGGTCATCGCCGCAGTGGCCGGCGCGGCGGTGGGCATCGGCACCACGTTATTGCTGCATTGCGATCTGGTTTACGTGGCCCGCGATGCACGGTTGCGCATGCCGTTCGTTAACCTCGGTTTGTGCCCAGAATTCGGCTCCAGCCTGATCCTCCCGCGCTTGCTCGGGCAAGCCAAAGCGTCGGAATTGCTGTTGCTGGGCGAAGGCTTCACCGGTGAACAGGCGGCGCAATGGGGCATTGCCACCGAAGCGCTGGAAAATGGCGATGCGGCGTTGAGCAAAGCGCGGGAAATGGCGCTACGTTTCGATGATTTGCCGGCAGATGCGGTACGCATCAGCAAGCAACTGATGAAGGCGCCGGATCGTGAGTTGATCCGCAAAGTGATCGAAGAGGAGGGCGTGTTATTTACCCAGCGCCTTAAGTCGCCAGAGGCATTGGCGGCGTTGACCGGGTTTATCAAACGGCATTGATTTTTGGGTGGCCGGATTGGCCCCATCGCGAGCAGGCTCACTCCTACAGTGGGAATGCGCTCCCCTGTGGGAGCGGGCTTGCTCGCGAATGCGTCGCCACCGTCAACACATCAATCAGCCCAGATAGCGACTCACAGCCGATCGCATGGCTTTTTTGCCAGCGATCAAAACCTGCCTGAGATCCCCGGTCGTAACGCTATTTGTATAATTCAAAATACCTTCAGTCGGTGTTTCGGTGAGCCCATCGATACCGAACGTCGAATCCATTTTGCCTTGGGCGGTTATACGACCCGCCAGCGCCAGACCCCGAGTATTCAACTCACCCGCGACGACGATGGTCTGTTCACTGTCGAGTTCGGCACTGTTCAACTGCAAACTGACAAATGGCCGCTCGACGATAAGCGCCTGACCGGCATTGAAGTCCGGGTCGGGATGACCGCTCGGTGAAAGCCTGTTCACATAGCCTTTTACCGTTGACCCGGTGGTGGTAAACGAGCCGGCTACAGCAGGTTTATCATCCGGTTGCAGGAGCAGCGAGTTGAGTCTCAAGATCCCGCCAGTCAGGTTGAACAGGGTAAAACCATTTGTTCCAAACAACGGATTGATCGTTCCCGTCGCATCGAAATCAGCCACAAATCCTCGATTGCCGGAATTGCCGGCTACCAGAAAATTGCCGTTATCCCGGATGATCAATCCGACGGAGGCGGTACTTTGCTGTTCGATCTGAAAGAAGGCATAACCGGTGTTATTGAACAGTGTGTCCAGATGGCCGTTTGGCGTCAGCTGAATCAATAACCCTTGATTGTTATACGGCCAGAGGCCACGGCTGTTGAAGGCCAGCAACAGCTTGTGACTGGCAGGAATAATCGCGCCAGCAAGGGCGGCTTCACCGATGTCCCCTGAGTCGATATCGGACGAGTGAAGACCGGTCGGTAAAGGCTCTCTGAAAACAAATACGCCGTTTTTTCCAAACAGTAGATCGATGGTTCCCTCGCCATTGAATCGTGCAACTGCCGGGTAGTTTTGGGTCGCCGGACTACCCTCCTGAAGGTATCCGGTCACCAAGAGTTTATCGGCACTCAGTTCACGGATGCCGGTGGGAATCGAAGTGCCCGCGGTTCCCAAAAATCCCCAGCGCGAGTAACCGTCAAGCCCGAAGGAAGTGTCGAGTGCGCCATTCTTGTTCAAGCGAAACAGTTTGAAGTCGCTGCCGTCTCGCAGCACGCCGACAATCTTGCCCTGTTGCAAGCCAGGACTTTTCAGCACGGTGATGGCTTTCACCTCGCTGCCTTCAAGCACGGTCACGCCGTCGAGACCAAAAGTCCTGTCCAGATCGCCTGCACGGCGGGCCGGTTGCGTCGTATTGATCAACATCCTGTCGCTCCAAATCTGATCGAGTACCCATGGCGGGTGCTCGAGGAAAGCCATTCAATCGGAGAAGTCGAGCAGTGCCTACTGTCAGAAATTACAGGTCATATAATTTGCCCGACGCGTATTGACCAGAAAACAAAAAGCCCCGCCATTCACATGGCGGGGCTTTCGTTTCAACAACCGATCAATCAGACCTGTGGGTCGCCCACGTGCAGGATCTTCATGCCGTTGGTGCCGCCGGTGGTGTGGTAGCTGTCGCCCTTGGTCAGGATGACCCAGTCGCCTTTTTCCACAACGCCGCGTTTAACCAGCTCGTCGATCGCCTTCTGGCTAACTTCGTGCGGTTCCAGCGAAGCCGGATCGAACGGTACGGTGTACACGCCACGGAACATGGCTGCACGCGCCTGAGTTTCGCGGTGCGGCGAGAACGCGTAGATCGGCACCGAAGAACGGATGCGCGACATGATCAGCGGGGTGTAGCCACTTTCGGTCAGCGCGATGATCGCTTTAACGCCCGGGAAGTGGTTGGCGGTGTACATGGTCGCCAGTGCGATGCTTTCGTCGCAACGGGTGAATTCCTTGCCGATGCGGTGGCTGGAAGTCTTGCCGGTCGGGTGCTTTTCAGCGCCGACGCAGATGCGCGCCATCGCTTGAACCGCTTCCAGCGGATACAGACCTGCAGCGGATTCAGCAGACAACATCACGGCGTCGGTGTAGTCGAGCACGGCGTTGGCCACGTCGGACACTTCGGCGCGAGTCGGCATCGGGTTCTGGATCATCGACTCCATCATCTGGGTCGCGACGATCACAGCCTTGTTGTGGCGGCGTGCGTGCATAATAAGTTTCTTCTGAATGCCGACCAGCTCGGCGTCGCCGATTTCCACACCGAGGTCACCGCGGGCACCCATCACCGCATCGGAAGCCTTGATCACGCCGTCGAGGGTTTCGTCGTCTGCGACGGCTTCAGCACGTTCGATCTTCGCCACCAGCCAAGCGGTGCCGCCGGCTTCGTCGCGCAGTTGACGGGCGTATTCCATGTCGGCAGCGTCACGCGGGAAGGATACCGCGAGGTAGTCGACTTCCATTTCAGCGGCGAGCTTGATGTCGGCCTTGTCTTTTTCAGTCAGGGCCGGAGCGGTCAGGCCGCCACCGCGACGGTTGATGCCTTTGTGGTCGGACAGCGGGCCGCCGATGGTCACGGTGCAATGCAATGCGTCGTCAGTTTGGGTATCAACGCGCATGACCACACGACCGTCGTCGAGCAGCAGCTCGTCGCCTACGCCGCAGTCTTTAACCAGATCCGGGTAGTCGATGCCGACCACTTGCTGGTTGCCTTCGGTCAGAGGATGGCTGGTGGAGAAGGTGAACTTGTCACCGATCTTCAGCTCGATCTTCTTGTTGGCGAATTTGGCGATACGGATTTTCGGGCCTTGCAGGTCACCCAGCAGGGCGACGAAGCGGCCGTGCTTGGCGGCAATGTCACGCACCAGTTTCGCGCGAGCCTTGTGCTCGTCGGGGGTGCCGTGGGAGAAGTTCAGACGGGCAACGTCCAGGCCAGCCAGAATCAGCTGTTCGAGAACTTCCGGCGAGTTACTGGCCGGGCCAAGGGTAGCGACGATTTTGGTACGACGGACGGACATGCAAAGACTCCTGAGTTCAAGCGCAAGCGAAGGCTACTATGCTCTTGGGGTGTAGTCATTGTTCGAATGCACTACTTTTTGTGAAGGGCTTTGTTAATAGTTTCTTTATTGAACGCCATGAACGCGACAATCGGCACAAACCGTTCTGAAGATTTTCGACGCAAGGTCGATACAGAGCACAAGACAGGAGAACCCCCATGCGATTGTTGCCCATTGCCGCCCTTGCCCTCAGCGTCCTCGCCGTCACGGGCTGCACCCGTTGGTCGATGAACCACCATTTAAACAACGCCTACAGCGCCTACGATCGTGGCAATTGCGAGCAGGTCATGCTCGAACTGTCCAAGGTCGAACGCGCCAGCCGTGCCCGCCCGTACGTGTGGCCGGAAGTGTCGATGATGCGCGGTCAGTGCCTGGAACGGCAAAGTATGTTTGTCGATGCCGCGCAGACCTATCAGTTCATCATCGCCTCGTACCCCAACAGCGAATACGCCTACCGTGCCCGCGCCCGTTTGGAGACCCTACAAAGCCTGGGTCATTACCCAACGCGCAGCGCCGCAGCCGTGGTACGTCCAACGCGTTTCTGATGACAGTTGTCATACAAAATCTGGCCGTGCGCACAGGCTGAGCTATAGTCGAATGATCCGGATTTAGAGCGCTGTCTCTGATCCGGGGCAACACCTGCGACTGGCAAGTGGTCAAGTGACGGCGACGTAGCGACCGTCACACCGGAAGCGGGGAGAGCGGGCCTGCCGAACAGGTTCGTTCCGAAGCAAAGGTGCGGCTCTGTGACGGAGCCCTGCATGGCGAACTGCGCATGTTTACCGACCGCCGGATTGAACGGCACCAACTGCCGTACTTCTTGAGAGTGTTCAACAGCGTCACCGACAAACCGATTGGCTTTCTCGGCAACGTTTCAGAAGACGGGCTGATGCTTATCAGCCAGTTACCGATGATGATCGGAGTTGATTTCGCGCTACGTCTGAAAATCCCCATGGGTGATGGTTGCCACCAGGTCATCGACTTTTCGGCGTGCTGTTTGTGGTGTCACGAGGATGCAACCCCGCAACATTACGATGCTGGTTTCAGTTTGCACCGACCGCCTGCCGAGTATGGGCAACTGGTGCGAGCGTTGAAGCAGTACTTCAGTTTTCAGCCGTTGCCGGCGTCTGCCTGATAATGGGGAAATTCAGCCTGCGGTAGCTCAGGGCAGTGCGCATAAATGTGGCTGCCGCAGACTGCAAATTCTAAGTTTTATTAGCAATCGCTCGTTCACTATCCAATGTTTTTTCAGCTAGCAACAATCCCATCTCGCTCAATTGATATATTGCCATTGCCAAATGGCGGGGCTTATCTTCCAAACTGTCCGCTAGATCCAGCAAAAGAATACTCACAGACGAAAACGTTTCATAGGTCTGGATAGCGATAGCTTCGGAATTGATTTCTGGAGAAACCATAAACATTTGCATACCTCGGTCTACGGAGTTACGGGAAGGTATATCAGGTTTTAAATAGTGGTCTAAAGCGCGTTCAGCTGCTTCGTGGAGTTTTCTTGAGTCTTGTGAAGCATACGGGGAAGTATCAGTAGGATCTATTTCAGGTGGATTTGGTGTAATTTTAAACATTGCCTTGTTTCCTTGTTTGATGACACCACACGCTTCGCGACTAAGGGAAGGGTGGCGGCTATGCGCAGGTTAGTCGACCGGTGGAAACAAGGCTTTTCCGGCGCGCCCTAGGGCGCCCTGCACATAGCCACCATCAAGTGCGGGTATGAAAACCCTACGAGATGATGTGATGCACCTTGTTAATCCACCGGGCGACTAAACCCGATCGCTGGTCGTCAGCGACATGCATCAATTTAATGGGCGGCACCTAGCGTGTAAGTCAGTCAGTTCTGATGGGAGTGTAGGGAACGGCGCCAAGCGTTGTAGTCCGAATCCCCCGGCAAGACATGCTCCGAATCATGGAGAGCTATGCTTTTTTAAATCAGTTCGGAAGTTTTAGGGAGGGTGCCAAGTAGCTGTATAGCTACTTGGTATTAAATTATTAGTGGCAGGTCTTGTTTGGGTGTGACTTGAGTGATTTTAAAAATCTTTCATGCTTCTGTTGCAATAAGCGTTGTCATTTTTTTACTCTGAGTTTGGCGAAGCCCTGTTTAATGTAGCCGGCATTTTCACCAATTATACTCAGTGCACCTCGGATGTTTTCACCAACCTCATTTAAACCCTCCTTCTCTGCGTGCAGCGTCAATTCCATGATGGCGGCCTCTAGACCCAATTGATTCTGATACATCCTTTCCAATAAATCAGACAGCGAATATTCATCTGGCATTGGTTCGACTCCGTTCGAGAAAAGACAAGCATAGCAACGGTTTTCGGGTGCAGCGCTTTGAAAATTGTTTACGTCTTTCTATTGAACAGGCTGTAGATCGGATCAGTAGTCCGTTGAAAATGCTGCGTGGGAATAAACCACCTTCAAAACGTACCAGCCTTCTTCCAGCTCAAGTAACGCGTCACCAACTCAGTCCCTAACGACTGTGGCCGCACATCCAGCGTATGAACGCCATGTGCGGTCAACCTTTCATGGCATTCATTGCGCGCATTCAGATAGTCCACGGTGCCGCAATAGGTCAACGCTTCATCCAGTGTCTGAACGGTGCTCTGCGGCACTTGATCAAGTACGCCTTCACGCAGGCTCGCCACCAACACTCGATGCTGCTGGCTCAAGCGTTTTACGGCGGTGAGCAGTTCCTCGTCGTCGTCATCGCGCAGGTTGGTGACCAGTATCACCAGCGCCCGACGCTTTTGCCGCGACAGCAGTTGGCTGACGGCCGCTTGATAGTCCGCCGTGCGCTGAGTGCTTTGCAGGTCGTAGACACTGTTGAGAACGATATTGAGCTGACCCGCACCTTTAACCGGTGCGAGGTAATGCGGCTGGGCATTGGCCAGGGTACACAAACCCACCGCATCGCCCTGACGCAGGGCCACGTAGCTGAGCAGTAAACAAGCATTCAGCGCATGGTCGAAGTGCGAGAGTTCGTCGTCCTGGCTACGCATGCGGCGGCCACAATCGAGCATGAAGATGATCTGCTGATCGCGTTCGTCCTGATATTCACGGGCAATCGGTGTGCGCTGGCGGGCGGTGGCTTTCCAGTCGATCTGGCGCAGGCTGTCGCCTTCGCGAAATTCGCGCAGTTGATGAAATTCCAGACCCTGACCACGGCGCTGCTTTTGCCGCACGCCGAGCTGACTGAGCCAGTTGTCCACGGCCAGCAGTTCACCGCCGTAGAGGCGGGCGAAGTCCGGGTAGACGCGGGTGTGATCGGTGACGTCGAGCAGGCGTTTGCCTGTCCATAAACCCAGCGGGCTGGGCAGGTTGATTTCGCAGCGTTCAAAGCTGAAATGACCGCGCTGGAGGGGGCGCAGGCGGTAGCCGACTTGGCTGATTTTGCCGGGCTGCAGTTCGACGCTGAGCGGCAGGTTTTCGAAGCTCAAGCCTTCCGGGACATGATCGAAGATGTGCAGGTGCAGTGGCTCGCTGAAGGGGTGTTCAACGTCCAGGCGGATTTCGCTCCAGCGACCAAGTGCGAGGCTGCCGGGCATGTGCCGTTTGACGCGGATGGCGGGCAGGCGTTTGAGGCGCAGGGCATCGATGGCGGCCAGGGCCAGCAGGGCGAGGAGCAAGCCCCAGGTGATCGCCGGCAGGCTTGGCGGGAGGGCGATTTGCAGTGCCTGCAAGGTGCCCAGGGCGATGCCGATGGCCATGAGCAGTGTTAGCCAGATTAGTAAGAGTTTTGATGGTTTCATGGCTTGGCACCGGGCTGTCTGTTGCAAAGATCGCAGCCTTCGGCAGCTCCTGCATGAGTGATGTGTAGGAGCTGCCGGAGGCTGCGATCTTTTCTACCCAAAACGGATTTCACAGGCGCGGCGCCGGTATCTGGTCGAGCAGTTGCTGCAATACCTGATCGACTTGCAGGCCTTCGATGTCCAGTTCCGGGGCGATGCGTACGCGGTGGCGCAGCACGGCCAGCGCGCAGCCTTTGATGTCGTCGGGGATGACGAATTCGCCGCCGCGTAACAGGGCGCGGGCGCGGGCGCAGCGCACCAGGGCAATCGAGGCGCGAGGCCCGGCGCCGAGGGTCAGCCCCGGCCAACTGCGCGTGCTGCGCGCCAGTCGTACGGCGTAATCGAGGACTTGATCGTCCAGCGGCAAATCACTGGCAATGCGTTGCAGCGCTTGCACGTCCTTGGCTTGCAGCACGGTGCGCAACGGTTGCACATCAAGCATGTCGGCGCGGGTCGAGCGACTGACCTGGCGCACCATGTTCAACTCCTGATCGGCGTCGGGGTAATCCATGCGCACCTTGAGCATGAAGCGGTCGAGTTCGGCTTCGGGCAGCGGGTAAGTGCCTTCCTGTTCAATCGGGTTTTGCGTGGCCAGCACCATGAACGGCTGAGCGATGGGCAGGGCGCGGCCTTCGAGGGTGACTTGCCTTTCTTGCATCGCCTCGAGCAGCGCCGCCTGGGTTTTCGCCGGGGCGCGGTTGATCTCGTCGGCCAGCAGCAAATTGGTGAACAGCGGGCCTTTGCGCAATTTGAACTGCTCGGTTTGCAGGTCATAGACGGCATGACCGGTGACGTCGCTGGGCATCAGATCCGGGGTGAACTGGATACGCGCGAACTCGCCACCGAAGCAGCGCGCCAATGCACGCACCAGCAAGGTTTTACCCAGCCCCGGCACACCTTCGAGCAGCACGTGGCCACCGGCGATCAGCGCGGTCAGCACGTCGTCGATCACCTGATTCTGGCCAATCAAAGCTTTCTGCAATTCGCTGCGAACCGCTTGCGCCAGTTGGCTGGCGCGCTGGCGTTGCTGGGCGGCGTGGCTGGCGCTGCCGGGCTCGGTCTGTTCACTCATAGCGTGTTCCTCAAGGTTTGCAGGTGGGCGACCTGACGGCAGAACTCGGCGCTGGACAAACGCTGGTTCGGAACCGGGCTCAGGGCCTGGCTGATGGCGCGGGTGGGCTGGCGGGTCAGGCGTGACAGTGCCAGCCATTGTTCGGCAACGTTCAATCGATCAAAACCGGGATGGCGACGGCGCGCGCGACGCAACACGTCTTGTTGCAAGGCTTGCAGCAGCGCTTGCTGACCGTTGTGGCGCAGCAGGAAATCCGCGCTGGCACGCAGGTGTTCCTGCAATTGTCGGCGGCCGCTCGGCGCCGGTGCCTGAAGCGGGCCGTGGCGCACACCGACATGCCACAACCACAGGCCGATCAAGGCGAGCAGGGCGACGATGGCCTGCGGGAAGTAGCGCCAGAGCAAGGTCAGCAAGCCGTCGTGTTCGCTGTTGTAGATCAGCGTGACGTCGGTGTCGGCGCTCAGGTACCAGAGCAGCCAGGCATTGTCGTATTGAGCGATGGTCTGGCTTTTCCACAGCTCGGCGTCAGTGACCACGGTGATCGAGCCGAGGCTGTAAGGCAGTTGCATCATGTGCGTGGCTTTGCCGCTGTTGGCCCAGGCTTGCGCGAGGTTTTTCGGGTCGTCGAGGTGGAAGTCCGTGTCGAACCCGGCATAGGCCGGCGCGTCTTCATCCTCCACATACAGCTTGGTCAATTTCGGGAAGGGGTCTTGCTCAAGGTCTTTGGGCGGATCCTTGAGATCCTTGCTCAAGGATTGATGCAGTTGCACGCGATCGAGCAGCAGGTCGTTGCTCTGTTTGGTCTGCTCATCCCACAGCGATTCAGCGACGAACACCAGTCGCCCGCCGGCCCGCGTCCAGTTCAACACTTGCTCGACCTGGCGTGGGGTCATGCGTGAGCGGTCGTTGAACAGCAGCAGCGTGTGTCGGCGTGGGTCGATATCCGGCAGCACGGAAAGGCTTTCGGCATGACTGACTTTGAGGCCGCGCTCACGCAAAAACATTTCCGCCGCCAGATACGGATTGGCTTGGGCAGCAGGGGACGGGCCGTGATCGACTTCTTCCTGATAAGGCTTGGCCTTGAGAACCAGAAACACGCTCAATGCGATCAGCAGTGCGACGAGCACTGCGCCGACCCACCACAGGGTACGGCGATTCAACGGGCAGCTCCGTGGCCAAACAAGGCGCGCCAGCCGTCGCACAATTCCTGTTGCAGATGCGCCGCCGGGATTCGATGCCCGTAGGCCATGTTCTGCCAGTGCACAGTGAGGTTGCGACTGAAGGCGAGCAACTCCGGTCGCTGCAATTGTTCAACGCGCGCCAGCACCTGATTTTCGGTGTCGGCAGGTTTCAGCGTCAGATCGAAGTCGTGCAGCAGATGGCTGAGCAGACCGCGATAGAGCAGGCTCAACGCCGCGCGCGGTTGGCTGAGCCAGAGTTGTTCGGCGCTGGCGGCGATGTCGTCGGGCAAGGTGTCGCGGTTCAAATCCAGACCGAACGCTTGCTGCGGCACCGCTCGTTTAGGCAGTGCTGGCAGTTTCGACCGGCGACTGACGAAGGCCCGGAGAAACTCGCGGTAGCGCCAGATCAGCCAACCGATCAAGGCAATCAGCACAGCCCACAACAGCACCTCGATCAGCTTGGCCAGCCCATTGAAGTGTCGACCGTCGAGCCAGCCCAGCAAGGTTTTAAGCCACTGCGGTGCGTCGCCGGGTTTTGCGTCTTTGGCCGGCGCTGCCGGGTCTTCGCCAAAACGGTAGCGGGTGACCGATTCCTTGTTCTTGAACGGCGGTTGTTCGAGCAAGGCCTTGATGCTGTCGTGGGAGGCCTGGCTGGTCAGCGGCTGATTTAACAAGCGCGGTGCATCCGGACGGGTGTCGGGTTCAGCCGCCCAGACCGAGGGCACATTCGGCAGCACCAGACAGATCGCCAGCAGCAGACCAAGCACGCCGTTGTTCAGGCGTTGGCGCAAACGCCGGAACACCAGTTCGATGTCCCACGCTTCCAGTTGCGTGCGGCGGTTCAGATACAGGCTAAATCCGCAGGCGACGTAGATCGGTTCCCACACCACCAGCACCAGCGCGTAAAAGGCGTTGGTCAGGTGTTCGAGCCAGCGCCAGTCATGATCGGCCGAGAGAATCAGCGACTGCCAGTCCCAATCGGTTTCGACCTGCTGCGGCAGCAACAGATAGAACAGCACCATCAAGCCGATCCACAGCGCAGTCTCCAGATGCACGCCAATCATGGTCAGCCATTGCGCCGCGCCGGCGTTGCGCTGCAACAGCACTTGCAGGCGTTGTTGGCGAGCATTGCCGTCGAGGCCTTCGAGTTGTACCACCGGCAGCAGAAAGCTGCGGCTGAAGCTCAAGCGGCGCCAGGTCAGGCTGGCCAGCAGTTGCGGTTTGAGCAGGCGCGGCCATTCGCGCAGCGCTTGTTTGAGGGTGGGCGTTTCGCCGAACAGCGCTTTGGAAAGGATATACAGCGGCAGGCGTTCGTACGCCGGTTTCAGCCACCAGAATATAAACACGGCCAGCGTCGGCGAATCCCAAAACACCAGGCTGAGCAGGGCGAACAGCGGCAAGGTGACGATCGCCCAACTGGTCATCACCAAGCGTCGATGTTGCTGACACATGAGCACGCCCAGATCCATGGCTTCCCAGGTCGTGCGCGGGCGGATCACCACGGTGGCGTCACTCAGGCGCATGGCGTGTCCTTCCGGCGAACAGCAGATAGCACGCGACCAGTGTCCAGAGTCCGGCGCCGACCAGGTATTTGGTCAGCGGCGCGACACTGGTTTTCGATGACCAATAGGCTTCGATAAACGCCGCGATCAGCAGGAATAACATCACCCCGCAAACCAACAACACGCTTTTGCGCGCTGCTCGTTTCAGGGCTTCGGCGCGGGTCAGGCGCCCGGGGGCGATCAACGCCCAGCCGAGTTCAAGACCGGCCGCGCCAGCGAGAGCAATCGCCGTCAGTTCGAAAGCGCCATGAGCGATGACGAACGACCAGAAGGTCTCGCCGAAACCGATCTCGGTCAGATGCCCGGCCACCGCGCCGATGACCAGACCGTTGTAGAACAGAAAGAATGCGCTGCCCACGCCCATCAACAATCCGCTGGCGAAGGTCTGAAAGGCGATGCCGATGTTGTGCATCACGTAGTAACCGAACATCACCCAGTCTTCGCTGGCCGCGCGTTCGGCGGGGCGCCCGAGGTGGCCGGCGACCGGGTCATACATGCCTTGCATCTCGCGCACTTGATCGGCGGGAATCAGGTTGTAAACGAGGTCGGGAAACACATACACCAACACCCCGACGCCGATCAGGCTGCCGAAAAACAGCAGCGCGGCGACCAGCACAAACGGCCATTCGGCGCGCACCAGTCGCGGGAAGTCGGCGAGGATAAAACTGAGCAGGTTGGCGCCAAGGCGACTGCGATGGCGATACAGCTGTTGATGGCCGCGCAGCACTTGTTGCTGCAAGGAATCGATGAGAAAACTGCTGTAGCCGCGTTCCTGCGCCAACGCCAGATGCTGGCAGAGTCGGCGATAGGTTCTCGTGAAACCGGCGATTTGCGAGGTGTCCTTGCCGCGTTCAAGGCGTTCGAGGGCCAGCGCAAAACGCTCCCATTCGGCCTTGTGGCGACTTTCGAAAAGACTCTGCTTCATGTCGGGCCCAACAAGCCGCGCGCGATGCCATTGAGTTCGGCAACGGCTTTGGGCGCGGAGATATGCAGTGGCTGGGCGAGCAGGGCGGCCAGTTCATTGACCCGCGCCGGTGACAGTTCGCCTTGACGTTCGGCAAAACCGAGCACTGCACGTTGTTCGCTGAGCGTCAGCGGCACGGGCGAGCGCCGGGGTTCGGCGTCAGGCAATTGCGGACGCGTCAGCGGGCGTTCGCTGTAAACCACCAGCGTGCCGGCAGCGATGTCGCCGAGGCGTTTGAAGGTCGGGTGTTGCAGGCAACTGAGGCTGCCGAGGAAGTAGCCGAACGGCAGCAGATCAACGAAGCGCAGCAGATTGCGCAACAACGAGGCCGACCAGCCAACCGGCGTGCCGTCATCGTGCACCACGCGCAGGCCCATCCACTGTTTGCCCGGCGAGCGTCCCTGACGCAGCACTTCGAACAGCACCATGTACCACCAACTGATCGCAAACAGCAGCAGCGAACCGAGGCCCATGCCGAGCTTGCCGAGGAACGCCAACGCGATAAACAGCACGCCCATGATCACACCGCGAATGCCCAGATCGATGGCGAACGCCACGGCCCGCACCATCAACCCGGCAGGGCGCAGGGGCAGGTCGATGCCTTCCGGCGTTTCGACCTGATGCCGCGTATCCAGCGGCGGGGCCAGCGGTGCTTTCCTTGGCTGTGCTGTGGGCTCGAGCATGGGCTACCTGATGTCGCCTGTTCTGAGTGCAAGTGCGTCCGATGCTAGCAGCCTCTCGGGGGGAAACGACATAACTATGTATTGCACAGCATGTGTCGCCAGGTGTTTGAATGTTTCAAGACTGGCCGCGACAAGGGTTGAGCGCCTAGACTTTGCCGATCTTCAGTTCAGGATCCGCCCGTGACTTCAATCTTCTGGTACGACTACGAAACCACTGGCATCAATCCGCGTAACGACCGCCCGCTGCAGGTCGCCGGGATTCGCACCGACCACGAGCTCAACGAAATCGACGAGCCGGTCAACCTTTACTGCCAGCCCAGCGAAGACATCCTGCCGCACCCGGCGGCGTGCGCAATCACCGGCATCACCCCCAGTCAACTCGCCGAAAAAGGTTTGAGCGAAGCCGATTTCATGACCCGGGTTCACGCGCAATTGGCCGCGCCCGGTACGTGCGGTGCGGGTTACAACTCCTTGCGTTTCGACGACGAGATGACCCGTTACAGCCTGTATCGCAATTTCTTCGATCCCTACGCCCGCGAATGGCAGGGCGGCAACAGTCGCTGGGATTTGATCGATGTAGTGCGCGCTGCTTACGCCTTGCGCCCGGACGGGCTGGTCTGGCCGACCGATGACGAGGGCCGCGTGACCCTCAAGCTCGAACGCCTGACCGCCGCCAATAACATCGATCACGGCCATGCCCACGAAGCGTTGTCGGACGTGCGCGCGACCATTGCGCTGGCGAAACTGATCCGCGAGAAACAGCCCAAGCTCTATGACTGGCTGTTCCAGTTGCGCAGCAAACAGAAGGTGATGGATCAGATTCGCCTGTTGCAGCCGCTGGTGCACATCTCCGGACGCTTCTCGGCGGCGCGCAGTTATGTCGGCGTGGTTATGCCGCTGGCTTGGCACCCGAAAAACCGCAACGCGCTGATTGTTTGCGACTTGCACCTCGATCCACAGGGCTTGCTCGATCTCGATGCACAAACCCTGCGCCAGCGTCTGTACACGCGCCGTGACGATTTACTTGAAGGCGAATTGCCGGTGCCGCTGAAGATTATTCATATCAATCGCTGCCCGGTCGTCGCGCCGTTATCAGTACTGCGCGCCGACGATCAGCAACGATTGGGTCTGGACATGGCGCTTTATCAGGAACGCGCGCTGCGGCTAACTGACGCACAACAAGTTTGGAAAGATAAAATCGCGGCTATTTATGCCAGCGAAGATTTCACCCCGAGTGAAGATCCGGAACAACAGTTGTACGACGGATTTATCGGTGATCGTGATCGGCGTCTGTGTGAGCAAGTGAGAAACGCGGATCCGGCACATTTGGCACAAGAGCAATGGCCGTTCGATGATGAACGTTTGCCTGAATTACTCTTTCGATATCGCGCACGTAACTTTGCCGATACGTTGAATTCTGAAGAACAGGCACGCTGGAAATTATTGTGTCAGCAACGTTTGTCGGCCCCGGAATTCGGCGCGCCGAATACCTTGAAATCTTTTAGCGAGGCGGCCGAGCAATGGTTGCTTAGTGCTACGCCAGAGCAGAGCGCAGTGCTCAATGAATGGCAGAGTTATGTCCAGGCATTGCGCAAACGTTTGGGTCTTTGAAATCGAACATGTTTGTTACTAAACGTCAGGCATAAAAAAACGCCAGCATTCGCTGGCGTTTCTTTTTTCGCGGATCGCTCTGCGAAGGCGTTGCGGCTTAGCCCAGCAGGGTAGCCCAGCCTTCAACCACGTCGCCGCCCCACTTGGCTTTCCACTCTTTCAGAGTTTTGTGGTTGCCACCTTTGGTTTCGATGACTTCGCCGTTGTGCGGGTTTTTGTATTGTTTAACTTTGCGAGCACGCTTGGTGCCGGTAGTTTTTACTGCGCCGCCGCGTGGTGCTTTGGTTTTCGACTCTGGGTCCAGCAGCGCGATGATGTCACGCAGCGACTTGGAGTATTCGCCCATCAGGGTACGCAGTTTGCCTTCGAATTCCAGCTCGGTTTGCAGTTTGTCGTCTTGCGACAGGTTCTTCAAACGGGCTTGCAGCTCTTTGATAGCTTCTTCGGTGGCGCGATATTCGTTGATCAAGGACATGATTACTACCTTAGTAGAATGCTGAATGACAGGGGACAGTGGCGCAATAATAGTCAGGCTGTTTCATCAAGTAAACATTTAACCGGGGTTTTTATTTAAATTAGTTACGAGAAATAGCCGCAAATTGATTGTTCAGTTAAATAGTGTGAAGCCGTCAGCACAGATATTCACAAATGTCTGTTTAACAATGCCAGCAAAGCGCCATCCCTCTGGCGTTTGTTTCCGTCAAAAAAGTGTGGGTATCAGCCGCCGGCCAAGCCAGCGCTCATCAATACTGCAGTTTTCCCGCGCAGTCGCTAGAATGGCGGCCTTTGCGAAGTTCTGGAGTCTTCCCCTCATGCGCACTTTTCGTCTGGTGATTTCTTGCCCGGACCGCGTTGGCATCGTTGCCAAAGTCAGTAATTTTCTGGCAGCCCACAATGGCTGGATCACCGAAGCGAGCCACCACTCGGATAATCAGGTGGGTTGGTTCTTCATGCGTCACGAAATTCGTGCCGATTCGCTGCCATTCGGTATTGAAGTATTGCGCGAGAAGTTTGCGCCGATCGCCGAAGAGTTCTCGATGGACTGGCGCATCACCGACACTGAGCAGAAGAAGCGCGTAGTGCTGATGGCCAGCCGCGAATCGCACTGCCTGGCGGACTTGTTGCACCGCTGGCACAGCGATGAGCTGGATTGCGAAATCTCCTGCGTGATTTCCAACCACGACGACCTGCGCAGCATGGTCGAGTGGCACGGCATCCCGTATTACCACGTCCCGGTCAATCCGCAGGACAAGCAACCGGCGTTCGACGAAGTGTCGCGTCTGGTCAAACAGCACGACGCTGAAGTAGTGGTGCTGGCGCGTTACATGCAAATCCTGCCGCCGGACATGTGCCGCGAATACGCGCACAAGGTGATCAACATTCACCACAGCTTCCTGCCGTCGTTCGTCGGTGCCAAGCCGTACCACCAGGCGTCGCTGCGCGGCGTGAAACTGATTGGCGCGACCTGCCACTACGTGACCGAAGAGCTGGACGCCGGCCCGATCATCGAGCAGGACGTGGTGCGCGTGAGCCACAGCGACAGCATCGAAGACATGGTGCGTTTCGGCCGTGACGTCGAGAAGATGGTGCTGGCCCGCGGCCTGCGTTATCACCTCGAAGATCGCGTGCTGGTGCACGGCAACAAGACTGTGGTGTTCTGATCGAACACACGCAGGCTTGATAAACCAAGGGTCTGGGCGTTCAATCGCTCAGACCCTTTGTCGTTTAAGCCCCGAGGAAACTTACATGAGTGATCCACTGGACAAAGCCACGTCCAAAGCGCCGGCGACATTGGGCGAAGGTTGTTTGAGTCGCTACGACCCCGAGGACATGACCCCGGAGGATGGCACCGAGTTTCCCGGTGCGGCCGAGTTGTGGGAACAGTTGCAAGAGTCCGACGATAAACAAAACGATGCCTGAAACGCGATCCCTGTAGGAGCTGCCGCAGGCTCGGGCCGCGATCGGACGATCTTTTTACGTCTGCGGCACTTTCATCAATTTGCGCAACAACGGCCGCCCCAACATCATCAAAAACACCGGCCCCCCCACCAGCAGATAAAAGTAATACGTCACCACCCGCCAAATCAGAATCGCCGCCGCTGCGGTGGATTTCCCCACCATCGGCGCCAACAGTGCCGCCGAAGTCAATTCCGCCGCCCCCGCGCCACCCGGCAATAAACTGAATTGCCCGGCCCCCAGCGACAGCATCTGCACCAGAAAACTCCAGGCCCACTGCAAGTCTGCGCCCAGTCCGCGCAATGCCAGATACAACACGCTGTAACGCAATAACCAATGCACACACGTCAGCGCGAACACTTTGATCAGGGTTTGCCAAGGCAACTTCAACGTGTCGGTAAACGCCGCGAGAAAGTGCAGCAACTTGCGCGCCCAGCGGCGGCGAGTGCCCGGTTTAACGTTCATCCTTACCAATAAGCGGCCACTCAAGCGAATCAACGCGCGGTGATAACGCGCAATCAACACGCAACTGAACAAGCCGCCAAACAACGAAATCGCGCTGACTGTCAGCAACCATTCCAGGCGATCGCTCAGATGTTGAAACAACGCATAAATCAGAATGCCGCTGAGGGCGCAGAGAAAGAACAGCAAATCGCTGAGTTGATCCATGGCAAACACCGCGCTACCACGGGCCGGACGCACACCGCAGCGGGCGAGCAACGCCATGATGGTCAGCGGCCCACCGCTGCCTCCGGGCGTGGCGCAATAAGCGAACTCGGCGGCCATCACCACGCCGAGGCTTTTCAGCGGCGTGACGCGGTCGCGCTGATCGCCGAGTAACAAGCGCAGGCGCAGGGTATTGATGCCCCAGCAGAGCAGGATCATGCCGAACATGATCAACAGCCATAACAGCGGAAAACTTTGCAGGCGCGCCCAGGTTTCGCCGCCACCGAGCACCACCGGGATCAACACCGCCGCGAGCAGGCCGATCAGCAACAGAATGCCGCGACTCATGCAGCGGATCCCGATTGACCGCGCTGTTGGGCGAGCCAGTGGATTTTGGTCATCGGTACGCGTCCTTCATTCAGTAGTCGCTGCAAGGTGTGCAGCCAGTAATCGCGGGAAAAACCGTGGCGCATGTCCACAGGGTGCAAGCCTAGCCGAATCACCGACGCCTGGCGCCAACGCTGCTGCCGCTGCTCGCTGACAATCTTCGATAAACCGCGACGCCAGGCGCTGCGCGCGCTCCAGACCAGACCCGGCGCGTCGATGGCGGAGAAATCCGGCAATCGATAAAGATGCTGTGGATCACTGGTGTAGCTCAGCGGTAATTCACGCAGGGCTTGGCGGGTGCCGTCGCTCATCAACCACGCCGGGGCGACGAAACCGTGCAACGGCCAGTCGTGGCGCTGGAAGACTTCGATGCCATCGCGCAGACGGGCGAGGGCGGTTTTGCGGGACAAACGATAAAACTCGCCTTCGTGGGTGTAAACGCGGCGCATGAACCAGTCGCGCGGACTGGTTGGGCCGGGTTCCTGATCGTCATGGAAAAAACCGTGCAAGGCCAACTCATCGCCACGGGCAACACGCTCATCGAGCAGTCGGCAAAACGCCGGATGTTCGTTGAGGGCGTTGCGCCGATGGAAATCGGGGACGACCAGCCAGGTCATCGGCACGTTGCCCAGCGCGTCGACGGCTTCGACAAACGGTTGGTAATCCGCCCACGTCGACGGTGCCACGTCATGCAGCACCAACAACACGGCGGGGCGATTCAGCGCCTCAGCCATTGGCCACCTTGGGCAGCGCATGGCCAAGGACGGCGTGATAGTGGCCGAGCAGACTGTCGACCACCGTGTCCCACGCGTAATGCTGTTCAACGTGCTGTCGCGCTTGCTCGCCCAGTTTCACAGTGCCGCGACTGAACACTTCGCGCACGGCATTGGCCATCGCCTGTGGATTATTCGGTGCACAGAGCAAACCGCAGGATTCGTTGACGATCTCTTCAAATGCCCCGGCCGCCACCGCCACCACCGGAATGCCGCAAGCCATGGCTTCGAGAATCACCAGGCCGAAGGTTTCCTGATCGCCGGCATGGATCAGCGCATCGGCGCTGGCCATCAATTGCGCGACGCGCGGTGCCGGGCAGAATTGATCAATCACGCTGACATTTTCCGGCACCACGGCGGGCATCGACGAGCCGACCAGCAGCAAGTGATAGCGCGGGCCGAGGCGTTGCATGCATTTGAGCAGCACTGGCAGGTTTTTCTCTTTTGAACCGCGCCCGGCGTAGATCAGCAGGCGGGTGTCGTCGGCGATGCCCAGTTCTGCGCGCAGATTCGGGTCGCGGGCCTCGGGGTGAAAGGTTTGCAGATCGACGCCCAGCGGCTGCACGAAGACATTGCGCACGCCGAGACTGGTGAGCTTGTCGGCCATCACCTGACTTGGCGCGAGCACGCGGTCGAAGTTGCCGTAAAGCTTGGTGACATACGCTTCGACATTCGGCGTAACCCAATGGCCCATGCGATTGCCGACCAGCAGCGGCAGATCCGAGTGATAAAAGCCGATCACCGGCACATCCAGTTGCCGTCGGGCATCCAGTGCGGCCCACGCGGTGAGGTAGGGGTCGCCGACTTCGATCAGATCGGGCTGCAAATCCTGCAAGACGTTTCGCCACGGCGCGAGGCGCAGCGGGAAGCGATAGCCTTTGCCGAAGGGCAGGGCGGGGGCGGGAACCGTGTAAACGCCGTCGTGTTCGCCGAAGCGGGCGCCGGGGATCAGCAGGCTGTGGCGAATCCCGGGTTTGAAGCCCAAACGACGATGTTTGGCATCCAGATACGTGCGCACGCCACCGCTGGCCGGGGCGTAAAACATGGTGATGTCGGCGATGTGCACGGTGAACAACCCTCCGCTGCGTGGTACTCCCTTGGTTGACCTTTGTGCGCAATGGATGGTTCGGTCGGAATCCGCGCTGAAGCGGCCCCTCACCCTAACCCTCTCCCGAGGGAGAGGGGACTGGACGTGGTGGATGCTAGGGGTACGTCGACTTGAGAGACCTGAGGTGAACTCAGGTTTTGAAGAGCCCCTCTCCCCTCCCGGAGGGAGAGGGGACTGATTGGGGTGGATGTTGGAGGTACGCCGACTTGAGAGACCTGAGTCGAACTCAGGTTTTGAAAGGCTTGAAGATCTGCTCCCTTTCCCCCTCGCCCCCTGGGGGAGAGGGTTGGGGTGAGGGGGGAAGCTCTTGATCTTAAATTCTGAAACTACCCACCAACTGCTTCAGCCGCGAAGCCTGCTGTTCCAGATCCGAACACGCCCGCAACGTCGCCTGCAGGTTTTCCACCCCTTCCTGGTTCAGCGTATTGATCTCGGTGATATCAACGTTGATCGACTCAACCACCGCCGTCTGCTCTTCCGTCGCCGTCGCCACTGACTGGTTCATCCCGTCGATCTCGCCAATCCGCAGGGTCACGCTGTTCAAACGTTCGCCGGCAAGGTTGGCAATTTCGACGCTGTCCTGACTGTGACGCTGGCTTTCACTCATGGTGCTCACCGACTCTCGGGCGCCGACTTGCAGCTCCTCGATCATCGTCTGCACCTGCTGCGCCGATTCCTGCGTGCGATGCGCGAGGTTGCGCACTTCATCCGCCACCACCGCAAAGCCACGCCCGGCCTCACCGGCACGCGCCGCTTCGATCGCGGCGTTGAGCGCCAGCAGGTTGGTTTGCTGGGAAATGCTGGTGATCACTTCAAGAATCTGGCCGATGTTCACGGTTTTGCTGTTCAGCGACTCGATGTTGCTGCTCGACGCACTGAGCATGCTCGACAACTGATTCATCGCCTTGATGCTGCGATCCACCACTTGCTGGCCGTCTTCGGCGAGGCCGCGCGCATCGCTGGCCTGGTTCGACGCCTGTGCGGCATTGCGGGCGATTTCCTGAGCGGCGGCACCCAGTTGATTGATCGCCGCGGCGACGCTGCTGGTGCGCGAGGCTTGTTGATCCGAGTTGTACATCGACGAATTCGACGCGGCGACCACGCGCAGCGCAACTTCGTTGACTTGCCCGGTGGCCGACGACACTTCGCGGATCGAGCCATGAATGCGCTCGACGAAACGGTTGAACGCGGTGCCCAACACACCAAATTCATCGTTATTGACGATGGTCAGGCGCTTGGTCAGGTCACCTTCGCCGTCGGCGATGTCTTCCATGGCGCGGGTCATCACGTGCAGCGGCTGGATCAGAATGCGGATCAGCATGCCGAGCAGGGCGAGGATGATGGCCACCGCGATCACCGTCGCAATCACCGCCGAGGTGCGGAATTCGCTGAGCATGGCGAACGCCTGATCTTTATCTACGGACAGGCCGATGTACCAGTTCACCGACGGCAAACCTTTGATCGGCGCGAAAGTGACGATGCGGGTTTTGCCATCGACGGTGACTTCGCTGAAGTCGCCGCTGATGCGCGGGGTGTCCTGCGGGAAGGCGTCTTTCAGTGATTTCATCACCAAGGCCTTGTCCGGGTGCACGAGGATCTTGCCGTCGGCGCTGACCAGGAACACATACCCCATGCCGTCAAAATCTCGGGCGGCGAGGGTGTCGATGAGCGATTGCAGGCTCAGATCACCGCCGACCACGCCGACGCTTTGGCCGGCCTTTTTCGAGGCGGTGGCGATGGAGATGATCAACTGCCCGGTGGCCGCATCGATGTACGGTTCGGTCAGGGTCGACGTGCTGCTGCCTTCGGCACCTTTATACCAAGGGCGCACGCGCGGATCGAAACCCTCTGGCATCTTCGTGTCCGGGCGGATGGTGAAGTGGCCGGTGGCGTCGCCGAGGTAGGTGGCCATGAACGTCGAGGTCAGGGTTTTCTGTTCCAGCAGGCTGGCGACGTTGGCGGGCTCGGGGTTGATCGAGATGTTCTGGGCGGCGTTTTCGATCAGCAGGATGCGACCGTTGAGCCAGGTTTGAATGTTTCCGGCAGTGACTTCGCCCATCTCGTTGAGATAGTTGTTCAGGTCATCGCGGATCGCGTTGCGCTGCAACCAGTCGTTGTACAGCGTAAACGAGGCGAAAGCGGCGATGACGATGAGGGCGGCGGCAAGCAAAATTTTATGGCTGAAGCGCAGATTTTTGTTCATGGCTTGGGGTTCCGCTAAGGTCTTAATGTCCTGGGCGTGCTTTTATAAAGGCGCGCACTATGGGCAAGGGTGAGTACACGTGAATATTTCCGTCTCTCCTTAGGGAAATGTCCTACCGACTTTTCAGCCAGGTTCACGTTTTATCTATCGGCCAAAGCGAATCAAAGATTAACCATGGGTGACAAAATGCCTGACTCATCGCAACTCGTAATCGGCGCCGATCTCACGGGGCAACCGATTGGCCAGGCCATGCGCCTGGCGAACCGTCACGGGCTGATCGCCGGCGCGACCGGTACCGGTAAAACCGTGACCTTGCAGCGTCTGGCTGAAGCGTTCAGTGATGCCGGCGTGGCGGTGTTCGCCGCCGACATCAAGGGCGATCTGTGCGGCCTCGGTGCCGCCGCCAACCCGCAGGGTAAGATCGCCGAACGCATCGCCGGCATGCCGTGGCTCAACTACACGCCGCAGGCTTACCCGGTGACCTTGTGGGATATCCACGGTGAATCCGGTCATCCACTGCGCACCACGCTGAGTGAAATGGGCCCGCTGCTGATCGGCAGCCTGCTGGAACTCACCGACAGTCAGCAGTCGGCGCTGTACGCGGCGTTCAAGGTCGCTGACCGCGAAGGGTTGTTGTTGCTGGATCTGAAAGATCTGAAAGCGCTGCTCAATCACCTCAAGGAAAATCCGCAGCTGTTGGGCGAAGACGCCGCGCTGATGACCACCGGTTCCAGTCAGGCGCTGTTGCGCCGTTTGGCGACTCTGGAACAGCAAGGCGCGGAAGCTTTGTTCGGCGAGCCGGCGCTGCAACTTGAAGACATCCTGCAACCGGCCGCTGATGGCCGTGGGCGCATTCATTTGCTCGACGCCAGTCGTCTGGTGCATGAGGCGCCGAAGGTTTATGCGACGTTCCTGTTGTGGCTGTTGGCCGAACTGTTCGAGCAGTTGCCAGAGCGCGGCGATGCCGACAAACCGCTGCTGGCGCTGTTTTTCGATGAGGCGCATTTGTTGTTTGGCGATACGCCGAAGGCTTTGCAGGAGCGGCTGGAGCAGGTGGTGCGCTTGATCCGTTCGAAAGGCGTTGGTGTGTATTTCGTCACGCAGTCGCCGGCGGATTTGCCCGATGACGTCTTGGCGCAGCTCGGTTTGCGCATCCAGCACGGTCTGCGCGCGTTCACCGCCAAGGAACAGAAATCCCTGCGCGCGGTGGCGGACGGCTTCCGGCCGAATCCGGCGTTCGATACGTTGTCGGTGCTGACGGAGCTGGGGATCGGCGAGGCGCTGGTCGGCACGCTGGCAGAGAAGGGCACGCCAGAGATGGTGCAGCGCGTGCTGGTAGCGCCGCCGCAATCGCGGATCGGGCCGTTGACTGAGACCGAACGCACCACGCTGATCGCCGGCTCGCCGTTCAAGGGACGGTATGACAAGCCGATTGATCGCGAGTCGGCGTATGAAATCCTCATGGGTCGCAAAGGCCTGGCGCCGGAGGCTGAGACACCTGCCGGAAAACCTGCGGCTGAAGAGCCAAGCCTCGCTGACAGAGCCGGTGAATTCCTCGGCACCGCCGCCGGGCAAGCACTGAAATCCGCCATGCGCCAAGCCGCCAATAACCTCGGCAAACAATTGGTACGCGGCCTGATGGGCTCTTTACTAGGCGGCAGCAAACGCCGCTGAAAGCAAAGATCGCAGCCTTCGGCAGCTCCTACAGATGGATGCATTTCCAATTGTAGGAGCTGCCGCAGGCTGCGATCTTTTGATCTTGCTTCAGGACTTGTCTTTCGCGTGCGCCGCCAGCCGCTCCAGTGCCGCACGCAACCCCGGATCACTGATCCCGTCCGCCGTCGCCTGAATCGTCGCCGCGGCATCCGTCGACAAATCCATGGTATTACCCACCACCGCACGCTGAATCGTCGGCGGCTGCACCTTGAACAGAATCCGCGTCAAACTGGCGAACTCATCGAACATCTGCAACTGGCGCTGCAAACGCTTTTGCTGGTAACGCAGACGCGTGGCCCAATGACCATCGGTGACAATCAGCAACAGACTGCCCTCACGCCACGACGCCACATGGCAATGCTCGCGGGCGGCGGGTTGCAGTTGGCTTTCGAGCAGGCGTTGCAGATGCCCCAGTCGTTGGGCATGGCCGAGGATGGCCTTGAGCGGTTTGGCTTCGCGAAGCAGAACGGCGGGTGCTCTGGCCGTAAGAGGGCGAAATGCCATGATCGAACACCTGAAGTAACAGAAACGCCATGGTAGCAGAAAGCGGACTTTTCACTCGCCCATTGCAATTGCCCCTGCTTTACCCATTAAATCAACGACTAACTTCTTTTCCGTACGACTTGAAGTTGAGCAAAACGCCCCTATTTTAAGTGAGCCCCGTCAAAGCGCAGTGCCAGCATCGTGGAACATCGCCACTTTCCTCACCACCGTTTCCGGGTAGAATGCTCGTTCGCATGCGGCCATGAGGGCTGCTCGGG
>Ga0160445_100342_pt1 | contig 27337 bp, 29 predicted proteins | sample HID1972M_E1MG_FD_108215 | JGI IMG/M metagenome (GOLD analysis project Ga0160445, IMG submission 108215) | Enriched pill bug-associated microbial communities from UW Madison campus, WI, USA - HID1972M_E1 MG | ecosystem: Host-associated > Arthropoda: Insects > Digestive system > Unclassified ... | reverse complement strand
GTGAACAACAAGTTCAACGCCTTCATCATGCAGAAGCTGGAAGCCGCCGGCATTCCGACCCAGTTCGACAAGCTGCTGGCCGACAACGAAGTGCTGGTCAAGAAGCTCGACATGATCCCGGTCGAATGCGTCGTGCGTAATTACGCCGCGGGCAGCCTGGTCAAGCGTCTGGGCGTCGAAGAGGGTATGAAGCTTGAGCCCTACACCTTCGAACTGTTCCTCAAGGACGACGCCAAGGGCGACCCGTTCATCAACGAATCCCACGTGGTGGCGTTCGGTTGGGGCACCGCCGAGCAATTGGCGAAAATGAAAGAACTGTCGCTGAAGGTCAACGACGTGCTCAGTCAGCTGTTCGACGACGCCGGCCTGCTGCTGGTGGACTTCAAGCTGGAGTTCGGCGTGTTCAGCGATGGCTCCATCGTTCTGGGTGACGAATTCAGCCCTGACGGCTGCCGCCTGTGGGACAAGGACACCCGCAAGAAAATGGACAAGGATCGCTTCCGCCAGGGCCTCGGTGACGTCATCGAAGCCTACGAAGAAGTCGCCAATCGTCTGGGCGTACCGCTTTAATCGACGCAAGCATCTGATAGCACGAAGAAATTTTCGAAAGAGGGTTTGCTTTCGGTAAAAGTGTTGTTATGATGCGCGCCGTTGGAGAGATGCCAGAGTGGCCGAATGGGACGGATTCTAAATCCGTTGTACCTTCACCGGTACCTAGGGTTCGAATCCCTATCTCTCCGCCATTACATAGAAAAAGCCCCGTAGATGAAAATCTACGGGGCTTTTTTGTTTGCGTCGCGTTAACGAGTAAATATGAAAAAGCCCCACAGACCCAAAGCCTGTGGGGCTTTTGCATTTCTGCGGGATCTACATCACCCCGCACTTCCAGCCCGTCAAGGCTGCGAGTGGCCCAACTTGCGCTTGATCAGTTCATACACATCCTTATGCGTCGAGTTGTGCAGCGTCTTGTCCTTGCAGGCCGAGCTGAGGAAGGTTTTCACTTCTTCCTTGGCGTGCGGGTAGAGGCTGGCGACGTAGTCGGCTTCGTGTGCTTGTGTGCAGTTAAAGTGCATGTCGTCTTTCGCTTTGTCTCTGGCCATGTCTGCGGCTCCTTTTTGAGTGTGAATGATCGGGAGAAAACAGGGCCGGATGGCCCCCTGCGTTGCTGAGCGTAGGGTTGCAGCGGTGGCCCGCCAGTCATTCGGTCAAAAAAGGAAGGAGCTGTAGGACGCAGCCTTTGATCGACTCACGCGGTTAAATTTCCTTGACCGGAGTTTCGCCCTGTACCGCTTTGATCAGCTCGATCACGTGTAGACAATCCGCTTTGTTCACGTACGATTCGCCGCTGGCGATGGTTTCGTGATTGCCCGCGCGCAGCCTCCAGCGCCATTGGCCTTTGCCGGTGGTCGGGGTGCCGCGGGATTGCCTGTAAATCTCGAAATACATTCAGTTCGCTCCATGCGATAGGCGTGTGCGCCAGCCTGTGTGGCGCATCGACGCAAGCCTAGCGCAGGCGGGTTTTTTGGCTACCGGACATTTGTTTCCAATCGTTGGCGGATGTTTCTGAAAGGCACAGGCCAGAGCCCTCGAAGCGGTTGACGGTCAGCGGACGCATCGTGGCGATGGACGCCGCCCCCAACTGCTTTCTACACTGCCGGCAGTCTGGGGATCGGGGAGCAATGGATGAACCGCAATGAACTACGCAAGGCCGACATCAACCTGATGGTGGTGTTCGAGACCTTGATGCTGGAACGCAACGTAACCCGGGCGGCCGAGAAGCTGTTTCTTGGCCAGCCGACCATCAGCTCGGCGCTCAATCGCCTGCGCACGATGCTCAACGATCCGCTGTTCATCCGCGTCGGCCATCGCATGGAACCGACGGCCCGCGCTGAAGATATCTTCCGCCACCTGAAGCCGGCGCTGGATTCGCTTTCAGTGGCGTTGAGCCTGACCCGTGATTTTGATCCCGCCGTGAGCACCATGACCTTCCGTATCGGTCTGTCCGATGACGTCGAGTTCGGTCTGCTGCCACCGTTGCTGCGCGCCTTGCGTCAGGAAGCGCCGAACGTGGTGTTTGTGGTGCAGCACGTCGATTACTGGCGCATTCCCGATCTGCTCGCCGCCGGCGACATCACCGTCGGCATCAGCCAGACCCGTGGCTTGCCGGCGAATGCCAAGCGCAAACTGCTGCGACACATTCAACCGAGCATCCTGCGCGCGGATGCTTCCGACACACCGCTGACCCTCGATGAATATTGCGCGCGACCGCATGTGCTGGTTTCCCACACGGCGAATGTCAGTGGGTTTGCGGATGAGTGGCTGGCGGAACTGGGCCGCACCCGGCAGGTGGTGCTGTCGGTGCCGCAGTACAGCGCCTTGCCGGCGTTGCTGGCGGGCACCGATCTGATCGCCAGCCTGCCGGATTACACGGCGGCAGCGATGGCCACTTCGGGGTTGCTGTTCAAAGAGCCATTCCCGTTCAAGACGCCGACGCTGGACTTGTCGATGGTCTGGCTCAGCCACGTCGACAGTGACCCGGCCGAGCGCTGGCTGCGTTCCCGGCTGGAGCAGTTCATGAGTGAACGGCCCGTCACCGCCTTTTGATTGACAGGTAGGAGCTGCGGCACGCTGCGATCTTTTGATTTGGCATTTGAAAGATCAAAAGATCGCAGCCTCGTTTCACTCGACAGCTCCTACCGTGATAGATGGCCTTTGGCACATCGCCGCCGGCGAAGCTAACTCGCGTTTGCAACACGGCGGATTTGCGATAAGTCAGCTGTGTTATACGTACGACCTTTCTGCCGCCCGACTGGAGCCTCCCGATGCCACACCTGCACATGGAATACACCGCCAACCTGCCGCAGTTGAACGCCGACGTCGCGTTGATTCGCCTCAATAACACGCTGGTGGGTTCTGGTCAGTTCGCGGCGGAGTTCGATATCAAGAGCCGTGCGTTGAAGGTCGAAACCTTCAAGGTTGGCACGGCCATGAGCGAGCGCGGTTTTGTGGCGGTGAAGTTGGCGTTGCTCAGCGGGCGTTCAGCGGAGACCAAGAAACAGCTGTCGCAAAGTCTCTTGGCCGTGCTGCAGGATCTTTGTGAATGGCCGGCCGGTGTCGAGGTGCAGTTGAGTGTCGAGCTGATCGATATCGATCGCGAGTCCTACACAAAAACGGCCATCGGCGTGTAGGAATCAGACCGCTTGCAGTTCACTGCAGACCTTGACCACTTGTTCGCGCAGCCAGACGTTGGCGCTGTCCTGATCAACGCTCTGGCTCCATTGCATGTCGAGGGTGAACCCCGGCAAACCGTTCGGCGCCTCACAGTGATTGAACACCGCATCGTTGGTCAGTAACCGCTGAATCCGCCGTGGCAGGGTGAGGATGAAATCGGTGCCAGTGATCATCTTCAACGCCGCGCTGTAACTGTTCGAACGCGCGACGATCTGACGTTTCTGCGCCTGTCGCGCCAGCCAGCCATCAACCATATTCGTCGTCGACGTCCACGGCGTCGGGAACACATGCCTGCGCTCGGTAAACGCTTGCAGGCTCAGGCGCGGTTCCAGCGGCGTCGCGCGTTTATCGAACACGCAGACCAGGTCATCTTCCAGCAACATGCGCGACTTCAAATCCGTGTGGTGGCGGTGAAAGTTGGGGCCGAAACTGATGACCAGATCGAGGCTGCCATCGCGCAACTCATCGGCGGGCACATCGGTTTCGAACTTGTGCATGTTGACCATCACTGGCAAGTCATCGAAGTCGAAGCGCTTCAACAGGCGCGGCAAGATCAGTTGTTCGAAGTATTCCGGGGCGCAGATGTTGAAAGTGACCGCTTGCTGGCTCGGGTCAAATGTCGGTGCGCCGGCGTGGCAGAGGTTGATGCTTTCGAGGATTTTCTGCACATGGCCGTACATGCTGCTGGCCTTGTAGGTCGGGCGCATGCCGGTGCGGGTGTTGATGAAGAGTTCGTCTTCGAAACTGGTGCGCAGTTTTTTCAGGCAGTAACTAACGGTGGACTGACTGACGAACAACGTTTCCGAGACCTCGGTGACGCTGCTCTGCTCATACACGGCGATAAACACCATGAGATCCTGCATGTCGAGCTTTCGAAGCAAGTTACTGTTCAGCATCCGTTCCGTCCCGCTGTGCTCCTTGCGCTGAATCCGCGCAAACGTGTGCGAACGATCCTAACGGAACGATGGTACAAGGACAAAGGCTTGTAGGACGTTTCATGGACAGTTGTGGGACAGAAAGTTTTAGCAACACGACGTTACCGCTAAAACCGCTGAAAGCTGGCCAGAGGCCTGTAGCCCGATCACTGGAAGTGCTGCGAATAACGTCGCGGATCGAAGCGCAACACCATCAACGCCATGATCACCATCACGCCGGTCAGCGACCACCATGCCCATTCGAAACTGCCCAGTTGATCGCGGATCATCCCGGCGAGCAGCGGCGACAGGCCGGCAATCAGATAGCCGATGCCTTGCACGAAAGCGGTCAGGCCGCCGGCGCGTTGCGGGTTGTCGATGTGATCGAGCGAGACGATCAGGCTCATCGGAAACAGTCCGCCGATGCCCAGACCCAACAGGCAGGGCCACAGCAGGCTGAGGTGTTGCGGTCTAAGGATCAGGCCGCAGAAACCGGCGATGATCAGTCCAAGGAGGGCCATCAGTACGATGCGTCGGTCGCGGCTGCGATTGGCGATGGCTGGCACTACCAGGCCGGAAATCACCTCCATGGCTGTCAGAAAACCTAACAGCAGGCCGGCGTTTTGTTCGCTCCAGCCTTTCTCCACGTAGTACGGTGCCAGCCAGGCGAGGACGCAGGTGTAGGACGCGGTGCCGAGGCCGAAGAAGATCGCGAGTAACCAGGCGCGGGAATGTTTGAATAAGGTTTCTTTTCTGACTGAAGTGTTCGCGGTCGCAGGCAGGTTGCCGCGTTGCGACCACCAGAACAGCAAAGCCAACATTGCCAGGATTGCCCAAACGGCCAGTGCCATCCGCCAACTGCCGGTGCTGATAAGCACCAACGGTGCGAAGGACGCAGCAATGGCGGCGCCGCCCATGATCGAGGTGACGTACAAACCCATGCACAGGGCGACGTTGTCGGGGAAACGCGATTTGATCAATGCTGGCATCAACGCCTGAATCAGTGCAATGCCGATACCGGCCAGAATCGCGCTGACAATCAACTCGACGGCGGAATCGACAAGCAACCGCGACAACGTGGCCAGACCGATCAGCAGCAACGACCACAGCACCGTGCGTCGTTCACCCAGACGCTGGCTGATGCCGATGCCAAAAAACATCGCCAGTCCCATGGCCATCACCGGCAGCATGGTCAGCAGCGAGGCGAGGCTGAAGCTCAACGGGATGTCGCCGCGAATCGCCGACAGCAATGGCCCGATAGCTGCCATCGACGGACGCAGGTTGAGTGCGACCAGCATGATGGCGAGCATTAACCAGACAGCGGGGCGGGCAGTGGCGCGGACGTTTTCCATCATCAAACCTTGGGAAAGGGCAGATGATTAGGCGCGGAGCCCTATGATTCGGGCAAATCAGAAAACCCCCGGCCTTACCTAAAAATCAAATACCCGCCGGTTCCTGTAGGAGCTGTCGAGTGAAACGAGGCTGCGATCTTTTGACTTTGTCTTAACGGCAAGATCAAAAGATCGCAGCCTTCGGCAGCTCCTACAGGGGGTGTTGGCTGAATAAAAGCTGAACCATTCCCAAATACTCCACAAGTTTCAGACTTTGCTCTCAGTCCAACTAATCGTTGGCGTCTTTTTCACAAAAAATTGATGGTTGCCTGCCTAAAGTTTGTCATGCCTTGGTTAATGAATTTTTCACAACTAACCGAGGGTTCTTTTCAGGAACTGCCCCTCATCATGTTGAAGTTAAAAGCCGTGCGCCCGGAATGGGTGACGTTGATTGCCAGCGCCTTTCTTTTGATCGGTTTTAACGTTGTGCTCTGGCAGCACCTGTTTGACATCACCGCGTCAGACGGCAAAGGCATTGCCATGCGCGTGGCGTTCGGGGTGATGATCTTCGCGGCGTTCAACATCGTGCTGACCTTTCTGGCCTTCCGCCCGCTGCTTAAGCCAGTATTGACGCTGATGTTTTTGATCAGCGCTGGTGTGGCTTATTTCATGAGCCAGTATGGCGTCATGATTGACCCGGGCATGTTGCGTAACTTTGCCGAAACCAATGCCACGGAAGTGCGCGATCTGCTCTCGTTGAAGTTGTTTATTTATATTTTCTTTCTCGGTGTTTTGCCGTCTTTATTGTTGTGGAAATTGCCGATTAATTATCGACGCTGGCACCGCGAATTGTTGAGCAAGGTTATTGTCAGTGTGGCGTCGGTGGCGGTGATTGGTGGTGTGGCATTGGCCAACTACCAGGGTTTGTCTTCGCTGTTCCGAAATCACCACGAAATTCGCTTGATGTTGGTGCCGAGCAACTACATTGGTGCGGCCGCCGGTTACCTGCGTGAGCAAGTGGTTTCGGCGCAGCAACCGTTCGTCAAAATCGGCGAGGACGCCGAGCGCAATCCAGATGTAAAACTTGAGCCGCGCAAATCCCTGACTGTATTGGTGGTCGGCGAAAGTGCCCGCGCCGAGAACTTCGGCATCCTCGGCTATAACCGTGACACCACACCAAAACTCGACAAGGAAACCGGGCTGATCGCATTTACCGACGTGCATTCCTGCGGCACGGAAACTGCCGTCTCGGTGCCGTGCATGTTCTCTAACATGGGCCGCAAGAACTACGATGCGAGCAAGGCAAAGAACGAGGAAGGCCTGCTCGACGTACTTAAACGAGCCGGCATCGATGTGATCTGGCGTGACAACCAGTCTGGCTGTAAAGGCACTTGTGATCGCGTGACTGTGCAGGATGTCAGCAACCTGAAAGACCCGGCACTGTGCGCCAACAGCGAATGCCGCGACGAAATTCTGCTGCAAGGTCTGCAGAGCTTTATCGATCACCTGGACAAAGACACCGTGCTGGTTCTGCACCAGATGGGCAGTCACGGTCCGGAATACTTCAAGCGTTATCCAAAGGAGTACGAGCACTTCACACCGGTTTGTGAAAGTAACGCCCTGAACAATTGCAGCCGCGAAAGTATCGTCAACGGTTACGACAACACGCTGGTGTACACCGACCATGTGCTGTCGAGTCTGATCGATGTGTTGCGCAACAATCAGGACAAAGTCGATACCGCGATGTTGTACCTGTCCGATCACGGCGAGTCGCTGGGTGAGTACAACCTGTTCCTGCATGGCACGCCTTACATGCTGGCGCCGGAACAACAGAAGCACGTGGCGATGCTGGCGTGGTTCTCCGACAACTATCAAAAGTCCTACTCGGTCGACACCCATTGCCTGCAAATGAGCCGCGATAAACCGCTGAGTCAGGACAACCTGTTCCACTCGATGCTCGGTTTGCTGGAAGTGAAGAGTTCGGTGTATCAACCGGATCTGGACATGTTTGCCGGTTGTCGTGGATCAGTGATCGACGGCGTGCTGGCCAAGGACTGAAGCATTCCCGCTGTAGGAGCTGCCGCAGGCTGCGATCTTTTGATCTTGTTTTTGAAGATCAAAAGATCGCAGCCTGCGGCAGCTCCTACAGGTGATGGCCACGTTTGATCCTTCTGTCAGACTATTCTTGCCCATTGGCAGGACATTTCGTTACAGCTCTTGCCCTTCGCAGGCGCGTAAATCGCCGGTGGCGATATATACTGCGCGCCATTCTTCAAGGGAGAGCCGTGTGGCCATCGATATTCACTGGATTCGCGACAACGAAAGCCTCGCGCAGTTTTGCGCCGAGTGGCAGCAGCTGCCGTTCGTTGCCCTCGACACCGAATTCATGCGGGTCGACACCTTCTACCCGATTGCCGGCCTGTTGCAGATTGGCGACGGTAAACGCGCCTACCTGATCGATCCGCTGACCATCAATGCCTGGCAACCGCTGGCAGCACTGCTGGAAAATCCGGCGGTGCTGAAAGTCCTGCACGCCTGCAGCGAAGACCTCGAAGTGCTGTTGCGTCTGACCGGTAGCCTGCCGGCGCCGATGTTCGACACACAATTGGGCGCGGCCTATCTGAACCTCGGTTTCTCCATGGGCTATTCGCGTCTGGTGCAAGCGGTGCTGGGCATCGAACTGCCGAAGGGCGAAACCCGTTCCGACTGGTTGCAGCGTCCGTTGTCCGACACGCAGATCAGCTACGCCGCTGAAGATGCCGTGCATCTCGCGGAAGTTTTCGTACAGCTGCGACCGAAGCTGTCCGACGACAAGTTCGCCTGGGTGCTGGAGGACGGCGCCGAACTGGTGGCCAACCTGCGCCGCGAAACCGATCCGTACGAGGTTTACCGCGAAGCCAAACTGGCGTGGAAACTCTCCCGTGCACAGCTCGCGGTATTGCGCGAGCTGTGCGCATGGCGTGAAACCGAAGCGCGTGCCCGTGACTTGCCGCGCAACCGCATCGTTCGTGAGCATTCGCTGTGGCCGTTGGCTCGCACGCAACCGGACAACCTCGCCGCGCTGGGCAAGATTGAAGACATGCACCCGCGTACCGTGCGTCAGGACGGTCAATTTCTGCTTGATCTGATCAAGCGCTCTGGCAGTGTGGGCCCTGATCAATGGCCGCCTGCCGTGCCGGAGCCGTTGCCGATCGAAGCTGCTGCGTTGATCAAACAACTGCGTGCGCTGGGTCAGGCCGAGGCCGAGCGCCTCGACATCGCGCCGGAACTGATGCTACGCAAGAAAACCCTCGAAGCGCTGGTCAAAAGTGGCTACCCCGAGGGTCCTTACCAATTGCCTGAGTCGCTGCGTGGCTGGCGCCGCGAACTCATGGGTCAGAAGCTGCTCGACAGCCTGGCCACCGCCGGAGAACAGCCTTGAAACGTATTTGTTCCATCTACCAAAGCTCGAAGCGCAGCGGCATGTACCTTTACGTGCTGAAAAGTGATGCACTCGAGCGCGTGCCGGAAGCGCTGATGCTGGCGTTCGGCAAGCCGAAACATTCATTTGACCTGGTGCTGTCGCCTGAGCGCAAATTGGCCAGCGAAGACATCGTCGTCGTGCTGGAAAACCTCGACAAGCAGGGCTATCACCTGCAAATGCCGCCGGCCGAGGACGAGTACATCGAGCACTTGCCCGAAGAGTTGCTGCGACGCAACGACCCGGTCTGATCTGCGAGGCCCTGTTCTGGGCTTCGATTAACCCAGGAACTGTTTTTACCGCGACGGTCGCCCGACATCCGGCGACCGTCTGCACGGTTTGCGAAAGGTTTGAAGATGCGCGTTCTGATTGCCGAACACGACCACGCGATATACGCCCGGCTGCTGCGTCAGGCAGTGCCCGAGCTTGAAGTGCTGACCAGCGGCGACTCCGCCGAACTGGCGCGGCTGGCCGCTGATTGCCCGGTGTGGCTGGGTCAGCCGGATCTGCTGGCGACCCTGTTGCGTCAGGGCCACCAGCCACAATGGCTGCAATCGACCTGGGCCGGCATCACCCCGCTGCTTGCCGATGGCTTGCGCCGCGATTATCGCCTGACCCGTGCCGTAGGCATTTTCGGCCAGGTGATGGCTGAATACGTTTTGACCTACATGCTCGGTCATGAGCGCGAGGTATTGGCGCGACTGGTCAGCCAGGTCGAGCGCAAGTGGGACAACCGCACCGGTCAGAGTCTGGTCGGGCGCAAGGTGCTGATCGTCGGTACCGGCGACATCGGCCAGAGCGTGGCGCAGTTCCTGCTGCCGTTCGGCGTCGAGTTGTACGGCATCGCCAGCAGCGCGCGCGAGCAGGCGCCGTTTGTCGAAGTCGGGTCGATGGCTGATCTGCCACGGCTGGTCGGCGAAGTGGATTACGTGGTCAATCTGCTGCCGAACACCGAACATACCCACGATATCTACGACGCGGCGCTGTTCAAGCAATTCAAGCCGACCGGGTTGTTCATCAACGTCGGGCGCGGTGTGGCCGTGGTTGATGCGGATCTGGTCGAGGCGCTGAAGGAAGGGCATCTGGCGGGCGCGGTAATCGACGTCTGCCGTCAGGAGCCGTTGCCGCAGCGTCACCCGTTCTGGACGGCGTGGGGCTTGCTGCTGACCGGGCACAGCTCGGCACCGACTTCACCGGCGCTGATGGTGCAACTGTTTGTCGACAACCTGAAGGCCTATCAGGCGAGCGAGGCGTTGCGCGGGGAAGTGGATTTCAATCGCGGGTATTGATTCACCACAAACAATGTAGGAGTGAGCCTGCTCGCGATAGCGGTGTAACAGTCAATGATGATTTTGAATGTTACGGCCTCATCGCGAGCAGGCTCACTCCTACAATTGGTTTTGCGGTGTGGCTTAGAGGGTGAAGTCGCCTTCAGCCGCCAGTTCGCTCAGCGGACGACGCGGGCTTGGCTCTTCGCGTGCTTGCAGGTAATCCGCCAGCGTCGCCTTGTCACCCAGTTTGCCTACCGCAACAGCGGCATGCAGCGCATAACCTTCAGGAATATTCAGCTCCTTGCGCGTCAGCTCCTGATCGAAGCCGGCCATGCCGTGGGTGTGCCAGCCGCTGATGCTCGCTTGCAGCGCCAGATGGCCCCACGCCGAACCCGTGTCGAAGGTGTGCCACAGCGCCGGGGTTTCTTCGGTGGCGCCCGGTGCCGTGAAGGTGGTTTTCGAAATCACGATCACCAGTGCCGACGCATGTTGCGCCCAGCTCCGGTTGAATTCATTGAGCAGGCCCAGATAACGCTCCCAGTTCGGCGTGTCGCGGCGCGCGTAGAGGAAACGCCATGGCTGCGAGTTGTACGCCGACGGTGCCCAGCGGGCGGCTTCGAAGAAGCTCAGCAGGGTCTCTTCCGGGATCGCTTCACCGGTGAAGGCGCGCGGCGACCAACGGTCGGTGAACTGCGGGTGAATGGCGTATTCGGCAACGCGAGGGTTGGCACTCATCGAGAGATTCCTGGCTACGTTTGAGTAAATGAATTCGAGGCAAAACCCTACTCGGCGGCGCTGAGGCTGACAAGCGCGATTTACCGACAGTCGCCAGCGCTTGGCCCGCGCGGCCCGGGGCACTAGACTGGCGGCCTTTCACCACCTGATGTTGATGCTTGAGCCATGGCCGCCGAAGTCGAACCGTTCTGGAAACACAAAACCCTTGATCAACTGGATCACCAGGAATGGGAATCGCTGTGCGACGGCTGTGGTCTGTGCTGCCTGCAAAAACTCGAGGATGAAGAAGACAACAGCGTCTATTACACGCGCATCGCCTGCAAACTGCTGGATCTGAACACCTGCCAGTGCAGCGATTACCCGAATCGCATCAAGTTTGTCCCGGACTGTATCCAGCTCACCCCGGGCCAGGCCGAAGAATTCAAATGGCTGCCGCCGACCTGCGGCTATCGACTGGTCAGCGAGGGCAAGGATCTGCCGTCGTGGCATCACTTGGTGTGTGGTGATCGCGAGGCAGTGCACCACGAACGAATTTCACAATCCGGGCGTATGCTCGCCGAAGGCAGCGTGCCGGAAGATGACTGGGAAGATCACCTGATTTTCCGCGCTGGCTAACGGGATTTCATGTAGCGAGGGAGCTTGCTCCCGAAATCGAGTGCGCAGCACTCACACAATAATTCTGACTGCCACAAGGAGTGGGTATGGCTGTGGGTTTGCTGCGAGTGTTGCTGATCGGCCTGCTGATGTTCAGTGCGCCCGTCTGGGCAGCAAAAAAAGTCGATCTCGATTACCACATACGCCTGTTGCCACAGAGCGATCAGGCCGAAGTGCGCCTGACCCTGGCCAAAGGCGAAGCCGTGCGCAGCCTCGATTTCGACCTTGGCGACGGCAGTCATTACAGCGACTTCAAAGCCGATGGCCAATGGCTGCTGACTCCTGGCAAACACGCGCGCGGCGTCTGGCGCCCGACCAGTGCCAAGGCCAGCCTGACCTACCGCGTGCGCATCAGCCACGGTCGCAAAAACGGTAGCTTCGACACCCGCATGACGCCGAGCTGGGCGCTGCTGCGCGGTGATGAACTGGTGCCGCCGGCCAAACTCGATCAGCAGGACGGCACGGAGCTGGTCTCGCGTCTGCAATTCGAATTGCCCGATGGCTGGAAAAGCGTCGAAACCGCCTGGCCAAGAATCGGCAAAAACAAATTCCGCATCGACAACCCTTCACGTCTGTTCGACCGCCCCACCGGCTGGATGCTCGCCGGCAAGCTCGGCAGCCGTCGCACGCGTCTGGGCGAAACCGAAGTCACCGTCGCCTCGCCGCAAGGGCAGGGCATGCGGCGCATGGACGTGCTGACGTTGCTGACCTTCGTCTGGCCGCAGGTGCAGGCGGTTTATCCGCGTCATCCGGCCAAGCTGCTGATCGTCGGTGCCAACGACCCGATGTGGCGCGGCAGCCTCGGTGCGCATGAATCGATCTACTTAAACACGCGCTTGCCGCTGGTCAGTGAAAGCGGCAGCAGTGCGCTGATGCGTGAACTGGCGCAGGTGTTTGGGCGGATCAACGACGAGCAGCGCAGCGACTGGATCAGCGAAGGCTTTGCCGAGTATTACGCGATCGAACTGCTGCGCCGTGCTGGTGGCATGAGTGATGAGCGCTATCAGAGTTTGCAGGCGAAACTGGCCAGGGACAGCCAGAAAGTCACCACGCTGCGCGGTGAGCAGATCAGCCCGGCGCAGGTAGCAAAAGCGGTGATTGTGTTGCAGGAACTGGATCGCGAGATTCGTTTGAAGACCCGCAATAAACGTTCGCTGGATGACGTATTGCGGGGAGCGATGCATTTGGGGACGGTGAGTACTAAAGAGTTTGTGCAACTGGCTGAGAGCGTGCTCGGCGAGTCTTCCAAAGTCCTTGAGACCGATTTACTGCAATAAGATCAAAAGATCGCAGCCTGCGGCAGCTCCTACAGGGGAAACGCATTTCACATGTAGGAGCTGCCGCAGGCTGCGATCTTTTTGCTTTTAAACCCCGGCTTTCGGCGATTTCACCGAATCATTCCCGGTCACTGTCGCCGAACTGGTCGCCGCTTCGGCATTAGCCTTCAGCTTGCTCAACTCTTCCCCGGCACGTTCGATTTTCGCCCGCACGTTGTTCATGTCCTGACGGCTTTTCTCGATCAGGCTTTTCACCGAGCTGTGCCCGGTAATACCGCGAGCCATGGCCACGCCGCCAATCGCCACCTGAATCAAACCGAACACACCGCCACGGCGCAGGCCCTTGCCGACCATGATCACGCCACCGGCCAGCGAGCCGATGCGCTCCCAGCCTTCGACGTTCTGCTCGGAACGGCTCTGAAACGGGGTTGATTCGATACGTTCGACGCGTTTGAGCTCGGTCATGATCTTTCTCCAGGCTATCAGTAATGGATAAATAAGCTGACTGCGCGAGCGGTCAGCTTGTTCCATCGGATGTGCGACGCTTCAGCGGAATTTCGGCCCGGAGCGGGTGTTCAGGCCTTTGGCCATGCGGTCGTAGAGCACGACGTTGACGGTGGCAGCGAGGTTCATGCAGCCGGTGGTCGGGATGTACACGACGTCTTCGCACCAGTCGCGGATCTCTTTATCCAGCGAACCGTCTTCAGGGCCGAAGATGTACAGGGCGCGATCCGGGTGGGTGTATTCAGGTAGCGGACGGGCACCTTCGACCAGCTCCACGGCGACCGGCACGCAGTTGAGCGGGAGGATTTTTTTCAGATCATCGATGCCGATCAGCGGGATGTCGTAGTGCACGCGTTTGGTGTCGGTGACGAAGTCGGCGGCGCGTTCATAACGCTTGCCGGTGTAGAACACCGATGCGACGCCGTAGCAGCCTGCGGCGCGCATCACCGAACCGACGTTCTCTGGTGATTTGGGGTTATACAAACCAATGCAGCTGTACCGTTTGTCTGCCACGAGCGGGGTGCCTTCGGGAAAAAAGAGCGCGATTATACGGGGATAAGATCAAAAGATCGCAGCCTTCGGCAGCTCCTACATTTGGATGGCGTACACCCTGTAGGAGCTGCCGAAGGCTGCGATCTTTTGCTTTTTAATCTTCTTTCTTCATCAACCCGGCAAGGGCGGCAAACGGGTTGTGCGTTGCCTTGGCGATCTTCGGCGTGCTCAGCGAGCCTTCGCTGAAGTACTGCTGATCGGTATAACGCGAGTGCTCGTTATCGTGGCAATACAGGCACAACAGCTCCCAGTTCGAGCCGTCCTGCGGGTTGTTGTCATGGTTGTGGTCGCGGTGGTGCACGGTCAGTTCGCTCAGGCGCTTGCCGGAAAATTCACGGGTGCAGCGGCCACAGACGTGCGGGTACATCTTCAGGGCTTTGTCGCGGTAGCCCATTTCCTTGTCGCGCTGGTTGTCGGCGAGGATGCGATCCAGCTTCGACGTGTTGGTTGGGGTGGACGAACTCATGGGTTCACCTTTGTAAAAGACTAATGACGGTTATGGGCAGAGTTTAGCTCAGCCCTTGAGCTTCTCGGCAATCCAGATCGTGTGGCGCGTGCCCTTGTTGCCGTGGGCGAAGACCTGGACCTCCTCGGCCTTGAACCCGGCCTTCTTCAATTTGTCGGAAAACAGCCGATCAGCGCTGGCTGACCACACGGCGAGCACGCCTTTCGGCCGCAATGCCTTGGCGCAGGCATTCAGGCCAGCGGCGGAGTACAGCCAGCTGTTGGCCTTCTGGGTCAGACCTTCGGGGCCGTTGTCGACGTCGAGCATGATTGCGTCGAAACCATTCGGCTCGCTTTGCAGCACCTTGGCCACGTCTTCCTGACGGATCACCGTGCGCGGGTCGAGCAGCGGACGACCGGACTTCTCGCCGAGCGGGCCACGGTTCCACTCGACCACGCCGGGCACCAATTCGGCGACCACTACTTCAGCGGTCTTGCCCAGATGCTTGAGCGCGGAGGCGAGGGTGAAGCCCATGCCCAAACCACCGATCAGCACCCGCGAATCCGGCCGCCCGGCGACTTTGCGGCAGGGAATCTCGGCCAGCGCATCTTCGGAGCCGTGCATGCGCGTGTTCATCAATTGCCCGCCGTCGCCGCCCTGAATCTTGATGACGAAGTCCTCGCCATACTCGAACAGGCACAGGGCACCGCCGCTTTCGGGGATCGGGGTGGTGTCGAGCAGAACGAAACGTTTCATGGAAATCTCTACAAGGGGGAAGGCAAGCGGGCCCGTTGGGAGTAGCCTGAGCGCAGACTAGAGGCCAAACGGAGCCCTTGATGAAGCGCACCATTCTAACGGTCATTGCCCTGGCCGCGCTCTCGATTACTGCAGTGCAGGCGCAGCAGACCATTCCGGTCAGCCCGACGCCGCAGCCCGGCGCGCCCGGTACCGCAACGCCGACACCGTATCCGCAGATCACCCCGATCAACATTCCCAAGTCAGGCGCCGGCAGTGGCAGCCCGCCGCTGGTGCCGATTGAAATGCCGACTCCGCCGAGCAAAGATCAGCCAGTGCCGGGCATTGAACCGAGCGGCAGCAAGGCTAAATCGCCTGGCGGTTAGACCTGTTGTGCCGCCAGTTGGCCGTCGGCCATGCGCAGGCGTTTCGACAGCGAGACGGCGAGGGCACGGATGATTTTCGCGGCGATCTTCGGCGCGTCGTTGAGCATTTTTTCCAGCGAGTCCTTGCCGAGGTTCAACAGTTGGCAGTTGCTCGCAGCGATGCAGGTGGCTGAGCGCCGTTCGCCGTCGAGCACGGCCATTTCACCGAAGGCGCGGCCGCTGCGCAGAGTGGCCATGGTGATGACTTGGCCGTCGGGCCCGGTCTTCTGCACGGCGACCTGACCGGTGTGGAGGATGCACATGAAACTGCCGGCATCGCCCTCGCGGAAAATCGCCTCGCCTTCGGCCACGGTGCTGATGCTGAAGTAGCCCGAGGCGGCGGCGAAGTCGGCCAGTTGCAATTGGTCGAACAGGCCACAGTCCATCAGCCAGTCGCGGATTTCATTGTTCAGGAAGGTTGGTTCTGACATGTCGGTGCGGTCTTATTCTGTTGTCTCAGTATCAGGCTCTACACGGTCCCTTGTAGGAGCTGCCGAAGGCTGCGATCTTTTGATCTTGCCCCTCAAAAAATCGAGATCAAAAGATCGCAGCCTTCGGCAGCTCCTACAGGGATCTGTGGGTATCGGCCACAGTGGGTCTGGAATTAAGACCCAAGTGACCGACGGAGTTCCTCAGGCCAGGCCCAAAACCTTGAAGACAAATGCATATTCGAGTGCTACGTCACGTAATCCCTGATAACGCCCGCTCATCCCGCCATGCCCGGCGCCCAGCTCAGTCTTGAGCAGCAGCACGTTGTCGTCGGTTTTGCTCGCGCGCAGTTTCGCCACCCACTTGGCTGCTTCCCAATACTGCACGCGGCTGTCGTTGTAGCCGGCGATCACCAGCGTCGGGGGATAGGCCTGAGCAGTGATGTTTTCGTACGGCGCGTACGCCTTGATCCGCTCGTAAACCTCCGGCTCTTCAGGGTTGCCCCACTCGTCATATTCGGTGACGGTCAGCGGCAGCTCCGGGTCGAGCATGGTGTTGAGCACGTCGACGAACGGCACTTCGGCAATCGCCACGCCGAACAGATCCGGGCGCTGATTCAACACCGCGCCAATCAACAGACCACCGGCGCTGCCGCCGCTGATCGCCAGTTTTTCAGCCGTGGTGATGCCGTTGAGGATCAAGAATTCGGCGCAGGCAATGAAGTCGCTGAAGGTGTTCTGTTTGTGTTCCTGCTTGCCAGCGCGATACCAGGCTTCACCCAGCTCACCGCCGCCACGCACGTGGGCGATGGCGAAGGCCATGCCGCGATCGAGCAGACTCAAACGCGCGTGGGAGAACCACGGATCCAGGCTCGAACCGTAAGCGCCATAACCGTACAGATACAGCGGCACCGGTTTGCCGAGCATTTCGCGCTTCATCACCAGGCTGATCGGCACTTGTGTACCGTCCGGCGCAGTGGCCCACAGGCGCTGGCTGACATAGGCGTCGGCGTCAAACGGGCCGAGCACCGGGGTTTCTTTCAGCACGGTTTGTTCGCCAGTGGCGAGGATCAACTGGCGCACCTGAGCCGGGCGATTCAACGCTTCATAGCGCAGACGAATGCGATCGCTCTCGAATTCCAGGCTGTTTTGCACATAGAGGCTGTAGGCCGCGTCCGGTAATTGCACGCGATACGGCGCCAGGCCTTGTGGGTGAACTTCGATGATCGGCAGGCCACCTTCGCGCAGGCTCAGGGTCATGGCTTCGGTGTTGAGGCTAACGCCGTCGAGCATCACCGTGTCGCTGTGCGGGATCAGGTTTTGCCAGTCGGCTTCGGTCGGCGCGATGCCGGTATCCGGCGCCTGATACAGCGCGTAGTTGATGCCGTCGCGGTTGGTGCGGATAAACCATGTCCACGTGCCATCGAGCAGGCCGTGATCGACGTCGTATTCGTGATCTTCGACTCGTGGCGCCAGGCAGGTGAACGGCAAGTGCGGCTGATTGGCATCGAGCACCCAGACTTCGCTGGTGGTCTTGCTGCCCAGCGACAGCAGTAATTGCTGCTCGGAGCTGGAACGGTAGCAATGCAGGAAAAAGCGACCGTCCGTCTCAGTGAAGACTTCTTCAGCGGCGGTGCCGTCGAGGCGATAGCGCAGCAGTTTGTGCGGGCGATGGGTGTCGTCGAGTTCGCCGAAGAAAAGCGTCAGGCTGTCGTTGGCCCAGGTCATGCTGCCGTCGCAATCCTCGAATTCCAGCTCACTGACCTTGTCGTTGGACAGTTCTTTGACGAACAGCGTGTAAATCTCATCGCCCGTGGCGTCGACGCTGTAGGCCAGCCGCTGATGATCGGGGCTGATGCTGAACGCGCCCAGCGAGAAGAAGCCGCCATTGGCCAGCACGTTCGGGTCGAGCAACAGTTGTTCGCGGCTTTCGTCGAGGGTCAGGCTGTCGTCGGCCGGACGCGGGCAGCGATAGTGCCGCGCGTATTCGTCGCCAGCGGTGGTGCGCGTGTAATACAGGTACGGGCCCCATGGCGAGGGCAGGGACAGATCGGTTTCGAGAATCCGGCCCTTGATCTCTTCGAACAGCGTTTCGCGCAATTCAGCCTGATCGGCGGTTTGCGCTTCCTGATAGCCGTTTTCAGCCTTGAGGTAATCGAGTACTGCGTCGGTGTCGCGCTCCTGCAGCCAGGCATACGGGTCGGCGCCGGGCGCCTTGTGGGCAATCGGAGCACTGCTGACATTGGCGGATTGGGGCATGGAAGGCTCTCGAACAATGTACGGAATAGGGGTTTTCGCAAATCCTGGAAACACTGCAACCTCTGTAGGAGTGAGCCTGCTCGCGATGAGGCCGGCTGCTTCAACATCAATGCCGACTGGCAGTCCGTCATCGCGAGCAGGCTCACTCCTACAGGTCTTGTGTCTATTGGGACAAGCCGGACGGGCGAAAAGTCGTTACTATAAGCGCCTCTTTGCCTGCCTTGCCATGGACACCATGACCGAGAACGACTATCTGATCGCCTGGGGCCTCTACGCCTTTGCCGCCGTAGGCTGCCTGTTGGTATGGATGCGCCTGACCACCTGGATGTGGCGCTACCTGCGCGAGCCGCTGCGGGTGCTGATGGCGGTGTTGCTGTTCAGCCCGACCATCATTGACCCGGTGAAAGCCAAAGTTGCGCCGTCTATCGCCATTACCGCGCTGGATCTGGCGTTCAAGGTCGGCAACAACGCGTGGCGAGCGATCTCCGATCTGTTCATGTACAGCATGATCGCCCTCGGTATTTACCTGATTTTCGTGTTGATCCGTCTGCCAATCGAACGCGCGTCCCGTGCTCGCCGCGAGCAGGCAGAAGCTGCCAAGGCTGCCGCCCGTGCCGATGATCGCGATGACGATCAACCGTTCGGCGGCGTCGGCGATGACCGCTACGGTCGTCCGCCAGTCCCGAGCAATCCGCAGCGCACGCGGGTCGAGCCGCGCCTGTAATCCCGAGAGTCCGCACATGTGTGAATTACTGGGCATGAGTGCCAACGTGCCGACCGATATCGTGTTCAGCTTCACCGGCCTGATGCAGCGTGGCGGGCGTACCGGCCCGCACCGCGACGGCTGGGGCATCGCGTTTTACGAAGGTCGCGGCTTGCGCCTGTTTCAGGATCCGGCGGCCAGCAGCGAGTCGGAAGTCGCCAATCTGGTGCAACGCTATCCGATCAAAAGCGAAGTGGTCATCGGCCACATTCGCCAGGCCAACGTCGGCAAAGTCTGCCTCTCCAACACCCACCCATTCGTCCGCGAACTGTGGGGGCGCAACTGGTGCTTCGCGCACAACGGCCAACTCGCTGATTTCACCCCGATCAAAAGTTTCTACCGCCCGGTCGGCGATACCGACAGCGAGGCGGCGTTCTGCGATTTGCTCAACCGCGTGCGTGCAGCGTTTCCGGAACCGGTCGATATAGAAGAACTGTTGCCGGATCTGGTCGCGGCCTGCGCCGAATACCGCAGCAAAGGCGTGTTCAACTGCCTGCTCAGCGATGGCGACTGGCTGTTCTGCTACTGCTCGACCAAACTGGCACAGATCACCCGGCGCGCACCGTTCGGCCCGGCGCGCTTGAAGGATGTCGACGTAATCGTCGATTTCCAGGCGGAAACTACGCCCAACGACGTGGTCACCGTGATTGCCACCGAACCGTTGACCGAAAACGAAACCTGGACCCGCTACGAACCGGGCCAATGGAGCCTGTGGCGACGCGGCGAATGCGTCAGCCAGGGTAAGACCGAATAAGGATTGCGCGCCATGTTGCTCAGTTATCTACGGCTGGTGTTGTTCGCGGCGGGCCTGTTGATCGGTGTCCAGGTGCCGGGCTTCATCAACGATTACGCAAAACGCGTCGAAGCGCATCTGATTGAAGCGCAGACCGGGTTACGCGGTTTTCAGGGAACGGCCGATCAATTTTTCAAGGGCGATATGCAGGCGCTGGTCGCGCATTATCGCGCCAGTGAAGATCCGATATTCCGTAGCGATGCCGACAGTCTGAACACCTTGCTCACCCGTCAGGTGGCGTTGGACAAGCAGTTCCAGGCGATGCAGGGCCCTTGGTACATCCGCTTCCTACAAGTGGTGCTGGCGGCGGATCCGGATATTCGCAAGGAAACCTGGAATGGCTACAGCTATCAGATTCTGCTGACCCCGGAAGCGATGATCTGGGGCATGAGCGGCGCGCTGTTGCTGTCGTTCGGGATCGAATGCGTGTTCCGTCTGATTGACTGGGTCGTGCTCGGCGGCCGACGCCTGCGCCAGAGCCGCCCGATCGAAGACCGCGATGTGCGCGGCCTCTGATGATCGTTCCCACACGGATGATCGTTCCCACGCTCTGCGTGGGAATGCAGCCCGGGACGCTCCGCGTCCCAAAGCGGACGCGGAGCGTCCATTGAGGCATTCCCACGCGGAGCGTGGGAACGATCATGTAGGAGCTGCCGAAGGCTGCGATCTTTTGCTGTTAAGGAGTCAAAACCACATACCCATCACCAACCTTCTGCGCATACTCCGCCAACACCTGCTGACACAACGTCACAATCTCCTCGACCCACTCAACCCCCACCCGCCACGACACCACCACCTGCAAATCCGGTGGCCGCTGATCGATGTTCAGCAAGGTCAATTCCCCCCGCGCCAGTTCCTCCGCCACCAACACCGGCGGCAGCACGCCAATCCCGAATCCATCGCGCAACAATCGCGTGATCGCCGACACCGAATTCACGCAATTCAAACGCGGCGCCATCACGCCGTTCGCCTGCATCAACGCCAGTAGATCCTGATGTGGTCGGGAGTTTTTCGAGTAGGTGATGATGCGTTCCTGCGCCAGTTCAGCGAGGTCGGCGTAGTCGCGGTTGTAGATCGAATTACTGGCGACGATCCAGCCCAGCGGATGGCTGGCCAGTTCCAGGCTGCGCACACTTTCGTGGCGCACCAGATCGGTTTGCAGAACGATATCGAGAAAACCTTTTTGCAGCTGATCGCAGAGGTTCAGCGAGGTATCCGCCACCAGCTCGATTTCCACGCGCGGGTACAGATCGGTCATCTGCGCCACCAACGGGCTCAGCCACGTGTGGATCACCGTGTCCATCACGCCGATGCGCACGCGGCCGACCTTGCTTGAGCGAGTCTCGATCGACTGCTTCAGCGCCGACATGGTGTCGAGCATCTGCTCGGCATAGTCGAGCACTTTCAGGCCTTCGGGCGTCAGGCTGACACCGCGCGAATCACGCAGAAACAGCTTCACCCCCAGCTCGCCCTCCAGTACCGCAATGCGGCTGGAAATCGATGCCTGGGTGGTGAACAGCTTGTCGGCGGTCAGGCGAAAACTCTTCAGGCGGGCGACCCAGACAAAGGTCTCGAGAAACTTCAGGTTCATGGGCAAGGCTCGGGTGACAAATTTTTCTTATGCCTAAGGCGGGTTTTTATTCGTTGGACGCAGCACGCCCGGGCGACGAAAAATCGGCGCATCCGGTTCCCACGATAGGCGTCGTCGGGGCTACGAACAAGACCAATAAAAAACCTGCGGAGATAAGCCATGAGTGCTCCCGACACCCTAGAAGCATCCCCGGCACCGGCGCGTCCGGGGCCGTTCGACTGGTATCGCAACATCAATCAGCAGGAGCGCCGCACCTTCTGGAGCTGCAAGATCGGCTACGGTCTGGACGGCATGGACACGCAGATGCTCAGCTTCGTCGTGCCGACGCTGATTGCGATGTGGGGCATCACCACCGGCGAGGCCGGTCTGATTCACACCAGCACGCTGATTGCTTCAGCGATTGGCGGTTGGGTCGCCGGGATTCTCTCCGACCGCATCGGCCGCGTGCGCACCCTGCAACTGACGGTGCTGTGGTTCGCCTTCTTCACCTTTCTCTGCGGCTTCGCGCAAAACTACGAACAACTGTTGATCGCTCGCACCCTGATGGGCTTCGGTTTCGGCGGCGAATGGACGGCCGGCGCGGTGCTGATCGGTGAGGTGATCCGCGCCAAGGATCGCGGCAAAGCGGTGGGCATGGTGCAATCCGGGTGGGCGCTGGGCTGGGGGCTGACGGCGATTCTGTATGCGCTGCTGTTCTCGGTGTTGCCACCGGAAGACGCCTGGCGCGCGCTGTTCATCCTCGGCATCGTACCGGCGATTTTTGTGATTTTCGTCCGCCGTCTGGTCAAGGATCCGGAGATCTATCGCGAAGCCAAGGCCCGACAAACGCCGGAGAATCAATCGAAGTTTTACGAGATCTTCGCGCCGGGCATGCTCTTCACCACGTTCCGCGCTTCGCTGCTGACCACGGGAGCTTTGGGCGGTTATTACGCGATCACTTCCTGGCTGCCGACCTTCCTCAAGAACGAACGCGGTTTGAGCGTACTCGGTACTGGCGGTTATCTGGCGATGGTGATTGTCGGCTCTTACGTCGGTTACGTGATCAGCGCCTATCTGACCGATCTGCTAGGCCGCAAAAAGAATTTCATTCTGTTCGCGGTCGGCTCGTTCACCATCGTTTTGCTCTATACGCAATTGCCGGTGAGCAACGGCGTGATGCTGTGGCTGGGCTTTCCGCTGGGCTTTTTCGCCTCAGGGATTTTCAGCGGCATGGGCGCGTTTCTCACTGAGCTGTTTCCGACGCGGATTCGCGGTTCGGGGCAGGGTTTTTGCTACAACATCGGGCGGGCGCTGGCGGCATTGTTTCCGCTGCTGATCGGTTTGCTTAGCCAGACCGTGCCATTGAGTGTCGGCATTGGTGCTTTCGCGGCGGTGTCTTACGGCGTGGTGATCATCGCGGCATTGAGCCTGCCGGAAACCCGTGGCAAGCAACTCGATGCGCAGTAACTGATAACCTGCCAGGCACAGTCCTACAGATAAAAAGACAAGCCCCTACAGGAGTGTTCACCGTGAGCCGCCTGCTATTGAATTGCGACATTGGCGAGAGCTTCGGCAGCTGGACCATGGGTCTGGACGCCGAGGTCATGCCCTTCATCGATTGCGCCAACATCGCCTGCGGTTTCCATGCCGGCGACCCGAGCATCATGCGTAAAACCGTCAGCCTGGCGTTGAGCCACGGCGTGAAAATCGGCGCGCATCCGGCTTATCAGGATCTGGTCGGTTTCGGCCGCCGTTCCATGGCGTATTCGGCGCAAGAGCTGCAAGACATTCTGCATTACCAGATCGGCGCGCTCGACGGCATCTGCAAGGCGCAGGGTGGCCGGGTCAGTTACGTCAAACCGCACGGCGCGATGTACAACGACATGATGACCAACCCGGCGCAATTGCGTGCGGTGATTCAGGCCGTGGCCGCTTACGACAGCAGCCTGCCGCTGATGTTGATGGCCACTCGCGACAACTCGGCCGCGCAGCAAATGGGTGATGAGTATGGCGTGACGTTGTGGTTCGAAGCCTTCGCCGACCGCGCCTATGACAGCGCCGGCAAACTGGTTTCGCGACAACTGCCGGGTGCGGTGCATCACGACCCTGAAAATATCATCGAACAAGCGCTGACCATTGCCCGTGGCGGCAACCTCACCGCCAGCGATGGCAGTGCGTTGCGCCTGCACGCCAACACCCTCTGCGTGCACGGCGACAACGCCAGTTCGGTGGCCGCCGTGCAGCGCATTCGCGAGGCCTTGAATCAGCAGGACGCGCAATGAACCCAAGGATTGAAGTGGTGGCACTGGATTGCCTGATGCTGCGTCTGTTCGATGAAATCGCTGAGGCCAACATGCCGTGGATGCTCGCTGCCAGTGAGCGTTTGCGTTCGGTGTTCGGCGCGCAATTGATCGATCTGGTGCCGTCGTACACGACGCTGATGGTGCATTACGATTTGACGGTTTTGAGCCCGAATCAGGCGCGGGAATTGATCGCTGAGGCGCTGATTGATCTGTCGCCGAATTCACGATCCGCCGGTCAATGTCATGTGCTGCCGGTCTGGTATGACTTGAGCGTCGGGCCGGAGTTGAGCTTGCTGGCTGAACGCAGTGGACTCGCGGTGGATGAGGTGATCCGTCGCCACAGCGGCCGCGAATATCAGGTGTTCGCCCTCGGCTTCGCGCCGGGTTTTGCCTTTATGGGTTTGGTCGAAGAAATCCTCGCGGCGCCACGTTTGAACACGCCGCGCAAGAAAGTCGCCGCTGGCAGCGTCGGTATCGCTGAGCGGCAAACCGCAGCCTATCCCGTGGTCTCGCCCGGTGGCTGGAATCTGATCGGTCGTACGCCGGCGAAACTGTTCGATCGTCATCGCGATGGCTACAGCCTGATGCAACCCGGCGACACCGTGCGTTTCGAAGCTGTGAGCCATGCCGAGTTCATCAATCTGGGCGGCGACGACACGCCACTGGAGGCGCAGGCATGAGCCGATTGACGATTGAGGCGAGCACGCCGCTGTGTCTGTTGCAGGATGCCGGGCGATTTGGTGTGCGGCATCTGGGCGTGACTCAGGGCGGCGCGGCGGATTGGAATTCCATGAGTTGGGCCAATTGGCTGCTGGGCAATGGGCTGGATGTACCGGTGATCGAAATCACCCTCGGCGGGTTTGCGCTGATCGCCGAAGAGGATTGCTTGCTGGCGCTGGCCGGGGCGGATCTTGGTGCGCAGGTTGATGGTCAGCCGTTGGCTCCGTGGCGCAGTTTCAAATTGGGCAAAGGGCAGAAACTGCAGTTCACGCAACCGTTGCTTGGCGCGCGGGCCTATCTGGCAGCACCCGGCGGCTTCGACGCGCCGAAGGTGTTGGGCAGCAGCGCGACGGTGGTGCGTGAAGAGCTCGGGGGACTCGACGGCATGGGCTTGTCGTTGGCCAAGGGTTCAACGCTGAGTTATCACGGGGAATCGCTGTGTGTTCACGAAGTGCCTGTGGATTTACGGCCGGATCTGAAATCGAATGCGCCGCTGGATCTGGTGCTCGGCGCACAGATCGGTCAGTTCAGCGGGCAGAGTTTGTTTGATGCGTTTAACAGTGCCTGGTCGCTGGACAGTCGCGCTGATCGCATGGGTATTCGTTTGCTGGGCAAAGCGTTGGAGTATCAGGGGCAGCCGATGATTTCCGAGGGCATTCCGTTGGGCGCGGTGCAGGTGCCGCCGGATGGCCAGCCGATTGTGTTGCTCAATGATCGGCAGACGATTGGCGGGTATCCACGGTTGGGCGCATTGACGCCGTTGGGTTTGACGCGGTTGGCGCAGTGTTTGCCGGGGGCGCAGGTGCGGTTAAGGCCGGTGGTGCAGGATGTCGCACATCGCGAACATATCGAGTATTTGCAGAGATTTGGCTGAAGATCAGAAGATCGCAGCCTGCGGCAGCTCCTACAGGGGAACGCGAATTTGATCGTTCCCACGCAGAGCGTGGGAACGATCTGGTCGTCATTTGGACAAAAACCGCATCCCTTCCTCAAGCCCACGCAACGTCAACGGATACATCTGATCCTCAATCAAATCCCTGACGATATTGGTCGACGAGGTATACCCCCACGTATCTTTCGGATACGGGTTAATCCAGATGAGCTTCTTGTACTTCTCCATAAACCGCTGCATCCACACATAACCCGGCTCTTCGTTCCAGTGCTCGACACTGCCGCCGGCCTGGGTGATTTCATAAGGCGCCATCGCGGCGTCGCCAATGAAAATCACCTTATAGTCAGCGCCGTACTTGTGCAGAAGATCCTGGGTTGAAGTGCGCTCGGAAGTGCGGCGCATGTTGTTCTTCCACACCGATTCGTAAACGAAGTTGTGGAAGTAGAAGTACTCCAGATGCTTGAACTCGGTCTTACAGGCCGAGAACAACTCCTCACAGATCTTCACGTGCGCGTCCATCGAACCGCCGATGTCGAACAGCAACAACAGCTTCACCGTATTGCGCCGCTCCGGGCGCATCTGAATGTTCAGCAGGCCCGCGTCTTTGGCGGTGTGATCGATGGTGCCGTCGATATCAAGTTCTTCCGCCGCGCCCTGGCGAGCAAATTTACGCAGTCGACGCAGCGCAACCTTGATGTTGCGCGTGCCCAGTTCCACCGAATCATCGAGGTTCTTGTACTCGCGCTGATCCCAGACTTTCACCGCTTTGCCCTGACGCTTGCCGGCATCGCCCACCCGAATGCCTTCCGGGTTGAAGCCGCCGGAGCCAAACGGGCTGGTGCCGCCGGTGCCGATCCATTTGTTGCCGCCGGCGTGGCGTTCCTTCTGTTCTTCCAGACGTTTCTTGAACTCTTCGATCAGCTTGTCGAGACCGCCGAGGGACTGGATCTGCGCGCGTTCCTCGTCGCTCAGCGAGCGCTCGAACTCCTTGCGCAGCCACTCTTCGGGAATCAGCGCCTGTAAGTGATCGTCGAGCTTTTCGAGGCCATTGAAGTAGGCGCCAAACGCACGGTCGAATTTGTCGAAATGGCGCTCGTCCTTTACCAGAATCGCCCGCGACAAGTAATAGAACTCGTCCATGTCGGCGAAGGTCACGCGCTGCTTCAGCGCGTTGATCAGGTCGAGCAGCTCGCGCACCGATACCGGCACTTTGGCTGCACGCATTTCATTGAACAGGTTGAGCAACATGGCATCAGCCTCTTAGCGGGTGCCGCGACGGCTCATGAACGCCAGACGCTCAAGCAGTTGCACGTCCTGTTCGTTCTTCACCAAAGCACCGGCCAGCGGCGGAATCGCCTTGGTCGGATCGCGTTCGCGCAGCACCGCTTCGCCAATATTGTCGGCCATCAGCAGTTTCAGCCAGTCGACCAGCTCGGAAGTCGACGGCTTCTTCTTCAGGCCTGGCACTTTGCGCACATCGAAGAACACGTCCAGCGCTTCGCTGACCAGATCCTTCTTGATGTCCGGGTAGTGCACGTCGACGATTTTCTGCAGGGTCGGGCGATCCGGGAAAGCGATGTAGTGGAAGAAGCAGCGGCGCAGGAAAGCGTCCGGCAGCTCTTTCTCGTTGTTCGAAGTAATGATAATGATCGGGCGCTTCTTGGCCTTGATGGTCTCGTCGATCTCGTAAACGTAGAACTCCATCTTGTCGAGTTCTTGCAGCAAGTCGTTGGGGAACTCGATGTCGGCCTTGTCGATCTCGTCGATCAGCAAAATGACCCGCTCTTCGGACTCGAAAGCCTCCCAGAGCTTGCCTTTCTTCAGGTAGTTGCGCACGTCGTGGACTTTTTCAGTGCCCAGCTGCGAGTCGCGCAGACGGCTGACCGCATCGTACTCGTACAGGCCCTGATGCGCCTTGGTGGTGGATTTGATGTGCCAGGTGATCAGCTTGGCATTGAACGATTCGGTCAGCTGCTCGGCGAGCATGGTCTTGCCGGTGCCCGGCTCGCCCTTGACCAGCAGCGGCCGCTCCAGGGTGATGGCGGCGTTGACCGCCAGCTTCAGGTCATCGGTGG
>Ga0160445_100340_pt1 | contig 27557 bp, 22 predicted proteins | sample HID1972M_E1MG_FD_108215 | JGI IMG/M metagenome (GOLD analysis project Ga0160445, IMG submission 108215) | Enriched pill bug-associated microbial communities from UW Madison campus, WI, USA - HID1972M_E1 MG | ecosystem: Host-associated > Arthropoda: Insects > Digestive system > Unclassified ... | reverse complement strand
TTACAGCACAGAAAAAAGAGGAGAAAACACAAATGATGCTGGCCAATATTATTACTTCTTCTGATGATGCTATTATTAGTAAAAATCTTCAAGGGATTATAACGAGTTGGAATGAATCAGCGACAAAAATGTTTGGTTATCTTCCTGAAGAAATTATTGGAAAATCGATTAAAGTCTTGATTCCCAAAAAAAGACTTGGTGAAGAGGATGAAATTCTTGATCGTATAAGTAAGGGTGAGCAAGTACGGCATTATGAAACAGAACGCCTTACTAAAAATGGGGAATTAATAAAATTATCATTGACCTTATCGCCTATAAAGAACCTGGATGGAACAATCATTGGAGCTTCTAAAATCGCGCGCGATATAACTGAACAAGTTTCAAATAGAAAAAAATTAAAGAAATATACGAAAGAGCTTGAAAGGCTCAATAAACACAAGGATGAATTCATGGGTCTTGCCAGTCATGAATTAAAAACTCCATTGACAAGTGCAAAGGCCTATATTCAACTTCTAAGCAAAACGGTGGACCTGGATCATAAAGGTTATGCGCTAATAAAAAGGGCAGAACTTAGTATATTACGTTTAGAACATCTAATAAATGATTTATTAGATGTTTCAAAAATTAAGGCTGGAAATCTCCAATATAATATGGAGATGTTACATTTCAATGAAGTAATCCATAATAGCATTAATAATATTCAATCTCTTTCTACAAAGCATACAATCATTCTTAAAGAAACTGTTGATGTAGTGATGAAAGGAGATAAAGTGCGTTTGGAACAGGTTTTGAATAATCTGCTAACAAATGCCATAAAATATTCACCTGATACCGAATTAATAGAGGTAAGTTCCATTCGTGAAAGGGATAATTTAATTGTATCTGTTAAAGACTATGGAATCGGAATTCCGCCAGACTCTATTGCTCATTTAATTGAACGCTATTATAGGGTTGACAATGATACTGTACGGTTTCCAGGATTAGGTATTGGGTTATTTATTTCAACTGAAATAATAAAACGTCATCATGGGAAATTATTAATTGAAAGTGAAGTAAATAAGGGATCTACTTTTTCTTTCATTCTTCCAATTCGAATTACCGATTAAATCCATAAACTGATTTCATCTCTCATTCCTGAATTTCCTTTTTCTTTTCTTATAGCTTGTTCTATCCTTTTTTGTTTTTTATGGTCTTGCTTTAATCGTACATAAACAGACTGATTTCTAATAGTTATTCCTTTTTTAGGATTGTGTTTTAGCTTTTTAATAATTAATAGACAAAGTGTTACGCCTACAACTACCCCAGCTGCTATAGACCATTTTCTTTCTGATATTTCCCACTTATTTAAATCGTGAATTTTCATATCCGTTTCGTCTTTGATTAAAATCACCAAAGATTATGCCGTGCCAAATCAATCGATTGATAAAAACACATTTACAGTATAATAACTTTTATTTAGGTATTTTCATCAAATGCAATACAGTACTATTATCTAGTAAAAAGGTAGTTATACCATTAAATACGTATATGAATAATTATTGCACAATACCACTTAACACGGCAAAACGAATCAGCGCTGCTGTATTTCGGGATCCTGTTTTCTCAATCAAGCTTTGCCTATGTCCCTCAATTGTTCGTTTACTAAGAAATAGCTTTTCAGACATTTCTTGATTGGTAAGACCTTCAGCTATCAAATTCAAAACTTCTATTTCACGCGAAGAGAAGTCGATATCATTTTCGATTAAAGATTGAGGCGGTATAGAAGAATGAACTAATCTTTCAAGTAATTTTATGGAGAGCTCGGAACAGAGATACTTCCCCCCTGAACTAACGTGTTTTAAAGCAAATATTAATTCGTCGGAACCAACGTTTTTAAGCAAATAACCAAAGGCACCTTCAGAGAATGCTTGGGTTATATATTTTTCGCCATCGAGCATAGAAAGTATAACCACACGTACAGCTGGATGCTTAGCTTTCAATCCTTTAATTAATGCCATTCCATCCATTACGGGCATATTAATATCAGTTAATACGACATCAACTTTAATTCCGCTATCTATCAGATCAATTACTTCTTGACCATTCGTAGCCTCTCCTGCCACATTGAAATTTTCTTCCGCGTCTAACAGTATTTTTATACCATTCCGAACAATATTATGGTCTTCTGCCAATACTATTTGTAACATCTCTCAATATTTTTTATGAATTTATTCAATTTCGCGCATCATTTGTTTTAACCTGTCAATATGAGTTTGGAGTTGCTGTACCCGTTCTATTTTCATTTTATTAATAGGATTACCTGGATAAGGCTCATCCAACGACATATCATACAGCAAATTTTTTCTTTCTTCCATCATTCTGATTGCCACCCATAACGACTCTTCCATATTCTTTTCTTGAGCTTCTTCCAATATTTGCTCGGTAAAAGAATGCCCTGTATAACAGCGATATCTTTTAAAAGAAGACTCATCTACTTTAAATAAGGATCCACCGCAGTCTGGACAAGTAACAGGAACCAAATCACCCAAACTGTTAAGCGATTGAATTTCACTGTTCATTCGGATCGTAATTTCAGCTTCTTGTTTTACTTCTCGTGGAATTTCTGAAGGTTGGCATTGTCGTCTAGAAAGGAGATCAGTAATTATATATCCTATTTCATTTACAGAAGTTTTGTATTTCACTCCTACATTTTTGAGCACATTAGTGGGCATGTCGGAAAATTCTGCCTCTGCTGGATCCTGAACAATGCATATTCCCCCCGAGCGTTGTATAGCCGACATGCCTGAAGTTCCATCATCTAATAATCCGGTTAATATAATACCAATGACACAAGAATTATAGGCAGCCGCTGCGGTACGAAACAATACATCAATACTCGGTCTCCAATGATTTTCAAATGCACCTTTTTGAACTTTAATAATTCTTTTAGTAAGTAGTAAATGTCGGTTAGCAGGGGCTAAATACACCGTTCTGTTTTTTATAGCTTCGTTATCCATAGGTACCTTACATGGAAATCGGGAATGCTTCTGAAAATGCTTTATTACCACATCAGCCATGGAATTCTCAGATAGATGAACTACTATAAAAATGGAAACATCAATATCTTGCTTAAAAGAAGCTAACAAACGCGAAACTGCTTCCATTCCACCGGCAGAAGCCCCAACTACAACGATGTTTTTTACTTCCTCTGAATTCATGATCACTTGGTGATTAATTAATTTTTAGACGGATAAATCTATATTTTTATTGAATGTTACCGTGATAGTTGTTCCCTTAGAATTGATTTTAAAATTTATATCACCATTTAAAAGGAAGATTTGATTTTTAATCCCTCTTAATCCAGATCCTTTTCTTAGGGCATTTGCTAAATCAAATTTGAATCCTTCTCCATTATCAGAAACAATAATCGTAATCAGGTCTTCTTGCTGACAAACAATTATTTCAGCAACACTAGCATGTGCATGCTTGATGCAATTATTTATTAATTCTTGTATAATACGAAATGCATATAATTGAATAGTTGGATGCACTTTATCTACAGACTGTTTAATATTTGTTTTAATTAAAAAATCAGCGTTGCTCAATCGGTGAGCCATCTCCTTAATTCCTGCAGTAAAGCCAAAATCTTTTAGTACGGAAGGAGTAAGCTCATAGGAAATTTCACGGGTTTCTTTAATTGCTTGATCAAGCAGCTGATTAATATTTTCAAAATCCCCTTTATTCTTTTTATAGTACTCCATGCTTTGCATATTTAACCGAATACCATAAAGTAACTGGCATACACTGTCATGAAGAGCTCTGCTAATTTTAAAACGTTCCTTTTCTTGTGCATCTAGAGTAGCTGTAAGAATTGCTTTTTGCTTTTCAACCTTTAAACCTTCAGCTTCTTTTGCTAGTCTTTTACGTTCCGTTATATCCGTAATTATACCGGCAAACAATTGATAATCTTCTGAAACAATAATTTTTTGCCCTTTTGTAGATATATCTTTTACGGTACCATCCTTTAAAACTATTCGAAATTCTATATCAATCTCAGTTGAATTATTTAAACAATATTTATAACTGTAACTGACTCTCGATCGATCTTCCGGATGAATCAGTAGAAAGAAGTCTTTAAGGAAACCATTAAATTCCCAAGGCTGTAATTCAAGAACCTTATAACTATATTCATCGAGAAGCATTCTATTGCTTTCAAATTCGATACTCCAAATACCAGTTGAAGAAGCTTTTAATATCATTTCTAAGCGTTCTTTTGTTTCTTTTAACTGCTGTTCGGCATTGCGGCTTTCTGTAATATCAATAACAGTTATATAGTACTTTATATTAGATTTTATAAAGCTTGGTATCAATATTCCTTCTATTCGAGTGTAGAAAGTATATTCGTTAGCTAAAGTTATTTTGACCTCAGTACTGATTTTTTGATTAGACTCTTGCATTTTATGTAAAAAAGAATAAAATTTTTCAAGGTCATTGGGTGAGATAAAACTTTGAAAACGTTTATTTTGCAAAACAGCCTTCGAATACCCGAAAAGGTTCACTCCGGTTTGATTCACTTCTTCTATAATGCCCAAATGGTCTAAAATAAAATAACCCACCGGCGCAAATTCGTATAGATCTGTAAACTTTTCTCGTTCAGCCTCTAAAGAATCGTAAGAGACCTTCAATTCATCATTTTGCATTTCAAGTTCAAATTGATAAACATTCAACTCATTTAAAAGTACAGAAATATCATCCTCAGAAATAAGCTTTTCAAAACCTTCTATATTTTTCATATCAGATTTCATTCTTTCAGCCTTTTTCAATAATAAAGATCTGATTTCCTCTTCAGTATTATGTTTGTACTTTGCCAATTTATTGATTTTTGAAAGTAATTTTCAAGACTCCCTCTTTAAGATCTTTATTTTTCCCGATATGCTCTACACAAACGAATAGATCCTTCATACCCAGTCCTTTAAAATTATGTTGAATCAAAACTTCTGTCGAGATTAGGTTTTTGTTAAACAATAATTCGTCAAATTTATCAGTACCCCATAGGTTATGAACAATTTCGAGAAAAGAATGTTCTATTACCTCCGAGTCACGAAGGCGAAATAAATTTAAAAACTTATGGTTTACAGCCAGAATCGTTTTTTCTTTATCAATAAGGATACAAGCGTCTGTGAGCTTTTCTATAGTAGCCTGCGTATAATCTACCAATGTTGATAACTTAAATTCCATAGACTTTAAAGGCGTAATCTTGTTAAAGGTCAAAACTGCTCCATTTATAAAATTATCCGTTGTACGATAAGGCATAATACGCATATTGTACCAATCACCTTTTTTTGTTTTAATTTCTAATTCCTTCCCAGAAAGCCTCTCGATTACTTCCATAATCACAATTTCTATTGAAGGATATTCAAAATTTGATACAATATGGGTTATGGACCTACCAATATCTGTAGGTATAATATTAAACAATTTGGTAACCTGAGGTGTAAATCGTAATATATTAAGACTATTGTCTAAAAAGATTGTTCCCATTTCGGTGTTATCCAATAGGTTTTTCATATCATTATTTAGTAATGATAATTCTTCCGCTTTATTCTGATATTGAAGATTAATTGTCATTAACTCTTCATTTAAGGATTGCATTTCCTCTTTTGTAGTTAAGGCTTCTTCATTGGTGCTCTGCAATTCCTCATTGGTACTTTGAAGTTCCTCATTGGTTGATTTGAGTTCTTCAAGTGAAGTTTCCATTTGCTCAATTGTGGTATGTAACTGCTGTTTAGTATAGATCAATTCTTTTTCAAGTTCTTCAACAGCACCGTCTTTTGATAGCTCACTGCCATTACCTGGCTTTGTCCGGTTTTTTCTAATCGGTCCTTTATCAGTAATAATTAGAAGCAATAGATCATTTAGTGGATATTCAGTTAAATATTCAACTGTAAAACTGATTCTATATATTTTATTGTTATCCTTAATACGCACATCATTTTCTTCAATTTTATTTTGATGTATACAAGCTTGATGAATCGCATTACCAACAGCATATTTTAATTCCTCGCGAATCATTTTATGTATGTCTAATACCGCTTCTCCAGAGTTGAATTGCAAATACCTGTTAACCTGTCCGTTAATATATAGTATTTCGCCTTTCTCATTTAATAAGAGAGAGGCTGGAATATGATTTTCTAACAGCAATTTCTGGAAAGTTTCGGACATCAAATTTTTCATGGATGGCTTAATTATTCCTTCAGCTTTTACTGATTTATTGGGGAGATGAGTAACATGGAAAGGAAAATCGAGCTTTGTTCCCAAAGCGGAAACTCCCTTTTTCCGCTCAAATAACTTCCATTTTGAATCCAAACTATTAAATCGATCATGGAAAGCCCCAACAGATTCAGCCGGGCCTAAAAATAGTATTCCATTAACATTTAATGAATACTGAAAGATAGGGATGATTTTACTCTGTAAATCAGCTGTAAGATAGATCATAAGATTCCGGCAACATAATAAATCTAATCTGGTAAAGGGAGCATCTTTAATTAAATTATGTTGTGCAAAGACAATCATTTCCCGGACTTCTTTTTTTACAACAAAACCGTTGTTCTTTTTAACAAAAAACCTTTCAAGTCGCTTTGAAGATACTTCTGAAGCTATATTTGCAAAATAAAAACCTATACGTGCTACTTCAATGGCGTTAGGATCAAGGTCGGTTGCAAAAATTTGAACCTTAGGCTTCTGCTTTAAAGACAAGCCTTCCAAATACTCCATAATGAGAATAGCAATTGAGTATGCTTCCTCCCCTGTTGAACAGCCTGCTACCCAAACCCGGATGGGCTCTTCGTTATTTTTTTTATTCAGTAAAGCATATAAATATTGCTTTAAAGCTTCAAAAGCCGCTTGGTCGCGAAAGAACTTCGTTACTCCAATTAATAGCTCATTAAACAGCACCTCAATCTCATTGGGGTTTTCTCTTAAAAAATTCACATAATATTCATAGTCAGGCAACTGATTATAGGCAATTCTTCTTTCTATTCTTCGTGTAATGGTACTTCTTTTATAAAGAGAAAAATCATGGCCTGTGTGAGAGCGCAAGAGCATCAGAATTTTAAGCATAAAAGTTTCGCTGTGTGCTTTTGAAATGAATTCTTCTGTAGAAGGCTGTTTAAGTGCAGGATGATTTAAATATTTGACTAACCTGCCAGGCATTTCCTCAGGAGGCAATATATAATCTACCAGATGTGTTTTAATGGAAGTTTCTGGCATACTTCTAAAATCGGCAGTTTCAGGATCTTGAACCATTGCCATTCCCAGCTTCTCTTTAATCATCCTAACCCCTGTCTCACCATCGGTTCCCATTCCGGAAAAGACAATCGCTACACCATTATTCCATTGATCTTCCGCTAAACTTTGAAGAAAGTGATCAATTGACATATGTGCACCTTTCGATCGTGAAACCTTGAAAAGCAATAAATGCCGATTATGCATTCCCATATCACTATTGGGAGGAATGATATAAACTTTATTGGGCTCAACCAACATTCCATCTTCTGCTTCTACGACGGGCATTGAAGTAGAAGGTTGTAGTAATCTAGCAAGCTCCATATTTTTATTTGGATCCATATGCATGATAATAACGAAAGCCATTCCGCTATTTGATGGCATATGCAAAAAGAACTTTTCAAATGCACTGAACGAGCCTGCTGAACCGCCCATACCAACAATTGGAAAAGAATCTAAATTTTTTCTTTTTATATCTTCTTCCTTATGAATGTTGCCTTGATCTTTCTTTTTTACTTTGCTTTCGAGCCCCATATTTTTTAATTAATCTAGCTAAATTAAGATTTATCTATATAAATTAGGCTGAAAAAGAGACTCATTTAATTTTTAGAGTTTAAAAAATAATGTATTAAGACTTGTTTCCTCTGTTTTTTCTATAAAAAATAAAATAGACAGCTAAGGCAATAAAGATGATTCCAAAAAAAATTGAGAAAAACATATAGTGGTTTAATTATATATAATATTTTACTTTAAGATATGAAAATACCTTATGTAAATACGTTCCAAACCTGCTAAAGTTTAGTGAATTTCAATAAAGGAGTAATTATACTTGTTTTTTTATACAGTTGATCAGGTACAAATACAAACAAATATTAAGTACAAATCGCAATTTTAAAAAGTTGCATACCTGAATTAAGCTTTTATAAATCAAAGCGGTACGCTTCACGTTATGATTAATATTCTTACCTTAATCATAATGCTATATGTATACTCTTGGAATTAATGCGGTATTTCACGATTCATCCGCTTGCTTAATTAAAAATGGAATTTTATTGGCAGCAGCCGAAGAAGAACGTTTTACCCATATAAAACATGGTAAACGACCCATTCCCTTCTCAACCTATGAACTTCCATATCATGCAATTGATTATTGTCTGAAAGTTGCAGGAATCAATTTAAAAGATGTGGATCATATTGCTTATTCTTTCGACCCCTATTTATTAATACCAAAAGATAAGAAAAATAATTCTTCCATTCCTATTCCTTTTAAAGGTCCAAATGAGGTAGATAATGGAAAAAATCCGTGGGATAATCTTTTTCTTTCTTCTATTATAAATGCACCAGCCATGTTAGTTGATGGCTACCCTCATCATTTACAAAATAGATTCAAAAACGCTACGATCAACGATTGGGAATGGCATTTTGTGGAACACCATATTTCTCATGCTGTGAGTGCTTATTTTCCATCTTCTTTTTCAAATGCAGCAGTTATGACTTTAGATGGTAGAGGTGAAATTGCTACCACTACCTATAGTACTGCTGAAAATAATTCTTTATACCGATTGTCGGAAGTTGCCATGCCACATTCGCTTGGTTTATTATATGAACGGCTGACCACCTATTTAGGCTTTTTGCATTCTTCAGACGAATATAAAGTTATGGCCCTGGCTTCGTATGGAAAACCAGAATTTGTAAAGGATTTTGAAGATATTATTCAATTAAAAGAAGAAGGGCAGTATATTATTCAAGATGAACGCTTTGAAGAACGTTTTGGTAAAGCTAGAGGCAAAGACGATCCATTTACCAGTCATCACTTCAACATTGCACATTCCCTTCAGCATGTATTGGAAGAGCGAGTTTTGGATATATCAAATTGGCTTTACAGAGAAACGCTTGAAGAAAATTTATGTCTGGCTGGAGGTGTAGCATTAAATTGTGTATTGAATGCCCGAATTAGGGATCGCGGCCCTTTTAAAAACATATGGGTTCAACCAGCATCTGGAGATTCAGGTACTGCACTTGGCGCAGCCATGTGGATAGACACTCAGGAAAGGAAGAGCCAGAAGAAAGATTTTATTATGACGCATGCTTATTGGGGACCAGAATACTCAGATACTGAAATAGAAAAATTTTTGAAATGGGCCAAAGTGCCCTTTACCAAAATGAACGATGTTGCTGAAGAAACGGCAGAGATATTGGCCCAGAACAAAATTATTGGCTGGTTTCAAGGACGTATGGAATTTGGCCCCCGAGCCCTTGGAAGTCGCTCAATTCTGGCATCACCTATTCATCCAGAGATGCAAAGTCGTTTAAATGAGGTAAAAGACCGGGAAGATTTTCGTCCTGTGGCACCGGTGGTTCTTGAAGAGGATGCCGCGGAATGGTTTAATGGAGCTAAGAGCTCACCATATATGCTTTTTATTTATGACGTAACTAAAGACAAATCTGATAAGATTCCGGCTGTACGGCATGTAGATGGAACAGCGAGAATACAAACAATTAATGAAGATCAACACCCTCAATATTATAAACTTTTAAAAGCATTCAAAAGTAAAACAGGTGTGCCGGTTCTAGTAAACACATCTTTCAATACGCTCGGTAAACCCATTGTGTGTTCACCGAGGGATGCTATAGAGTGTTTCTGGACTTCTCCTTTTGATGCATTGGTAATGGGCTCTTACTTAATAGAAAAAAAACATGAAAACAAAGATTTCAGTAGTTATTCCAACTTACAAAAGACAGAAGCTCTTAATTGAATGCTTAAGATGCTTGTCAAAACAAACCTTAGAGAAAGAAAATTTTGAAATAATTGTAGTTAGTGATGGACCAGATGCTGAAACATTGGCTGTGCTTGAACCTTGGCTAAACTTATTTAATCTGCAAATTAAGTATTTACAAACAGCTGAAAAAAAAGGACCTGCAGCGGCACGGAATCTGGGTTGGCATTCCGCTAATTCCGATTTAATAGCGTTTACAGATGATGATTGCAAACCAGAACCTAATTGGTTACGATCCTTTCTTAACCATTATAAAGGCGAAAGGTTTCTGGCCTTCAGCGGTGCTACACAGGTACCAATATCCAAAGAGCCGACTGATTTTGAATTAAATACTGCACATCTTCAAACAGCGGATTTTATTACTGCCAACTGCGCATGTACCATGCATGCCCTTTCAATGGTTCAGGGTTTTGATGAACGATTCAAAGCGGCTTGGAGAGAGGACTCAGATCTTGAGTTTAAATTTATTACCTATCAAATACCTATTTTGAAAACACAAGAGGCCGTAGTTGTGCATCCAGTGCGGCAAGTGCCTTGGGGCATAAGTATCAAAGAACAGAAGAAGGGGATATATGATGCTTTATTGTTTAAAAAATATCCGCAATTATATCGAAGCAAGATTCAATCACAACCTTTATGGAATTATTATTTTATTAATTTTCTATGGATAGTTCTATTTACCTCCCTGATTTTGCATAGAACTGATATAATGACTTTTTCAGGAATCCTGCTTATAGTTCTTCTTTCAAATTTTATATACAAACGATTGCGGTTTAGTAATAAATCCTTTTCACATATTGTTGAAATGTTAGGTACTTCTATCATCATTCCAACCTTGTCTGTTTTTTGGCGCTTCTATGGTGCTATGAAATTTCGTATTCTTCTTATATAAAAGAACTTCCTTTTAGATAAGAAGAATACGATTTATTTTACTAATGAAGGATCGTATAATTTTTGATGTACCTTTTTTAACTCAGCAACAGGTATTTTTATAACCTTTCGATCATAGGTCATTAAACCATTAACCTCTATTTCCACATCAGTGGTTTGGGTATAAACTGCTGCAGACAGGCCTGCTTTTATTAAGTCAGGGATTTTATCTATTAATAAGCTATAGCTTTTAAATAATTCATTTTTGTTTTTGTAACTCTGATATCCCCAATTATCTTTTTGTTGCCATACATGTCCGTCAATAGGTAGTCCTAGTCCTCCAAATTCACCTAAAACTAATGCACGCTCTTTACCAAAAAGATAAGGAGCTGGCATTGCCGGATCAGGGTAATTATGAATATCAATAATATCTCCAACCGGATAAAAATTACCGCCACTTGCACTATTAACTAAACGTGATGGATCTTTTTCCTTTGTCCATTTAGCAATTTCTTCTGTTTTGAATTGACCCCAAGCCTCATTAAACGGAATCCAAACGACAATTGATGGAAAATTATGAAGTGCATCCATTATGGAATTCCATTCTTTACGATAATAGTTTTCTGACTCTGGAGTACGGTTTTTATCTGTTGCCAGGCCAAAAACACCTGGTTTTTGATCCCAACGGTTTCCTAAATCGCCACTCGGCATATCTTGCCAAACAAGCATACCTAATTTATCACAATGGTAATACCAACGTGCAGGTTCAACCTTAATATGCTTTCTGATCATATTGAAACCCATTTCTTTAGTTTTTTCAATATCAAATTTCAGGGCCTCGTCTGAAGGGGCAGTATACAAGCCATCGGGCCACCAGCCTTGGTCCAATGGTCCATACTGGAATACAAATTTATTGTTCAACATCATTCGTTGAATTCCATTGGCGTCTTGGGCGATAGAAGTTTTACGCATAGCAAAGTAGCTTTTAACTTTATCGATTACTTTTCCTTTACGTATGAGCTCGACCTGCAAATCATATAAGAAGGGATTATCAGGAGACCATAATTTTTGATTGTTTATTTTCAATATGGCATCTTCTCCCTGGTTAATTTCTTCTTCTATTACTTTGCTTTGGCCATCCCAAGCAGAAACCCTCAATTTATCACCAGCTTTTGCATTATTTACTACTGCACTTAAATGAAGTGTTTGTTGATCAATATCCGGTGTTTGTTTTGTCGAAACAATATAAGTTTCAGGAACAGCTTCTATCCATACCGTTTGCCAGATACCGGTTACGGGTGTATACCAAATTGATTCTGGCTTACGGACTTGCTTTCCACGGGGTTGCGGACCCTCGTCTGTTGGATCCCAAACTTTTACGGACAATTGCTGGCTTCCCTTTTTAAGAAAATCCGTTATATCAAGAGAAAAAGGATCAAATCCGCCTTCATGGCTTCCTACAGATTTTCCATTTATAAATACTTCGGTTTGCCAATCTACTGCTCCAAAATTCAGTAAAACCTTTTTCCCCTTCATGGATGCAGGAAGGGTAAAAGTGGTGTTATACCATAAAATACTATCTTTCCCAACCGTTTTTGCTACTCCTGATAATGCAGATTCTACTGCAAAAGGAACGAGTATTTTACCCTGATAAGATGTAGGTTGGTTTTCATTCTTAGGTATAATATCAAAATCCCAAAGACCATTAAGATTTTTCCAATTATCTCGAACTAATTGTGGACGGGGGTATTCTTGTAAAGTGTTACTCGGATCTACTTGTTCTGCCCAAGTGGTGGTTATTTTGTTTTTAACTAAATTCCATGTTGAACTTTGGGCTAAAAGAATTGGCGATTGAGCAATAAAGACCAATAATAAAAGCAAATAGATTTTTCTCATAATTTCTTTTCTTTTTAACAATAAATAAAACTACTGAAAAAAAAATTAGATTTTATAAGAATCCATAAAAAGGGATCACTATTGATTCCTTTTTATGGTTAAGAGCTGGGAAAGACCCAGCTAAGGAGTAGTACTAGGTCTTCCTGTTCCGGTTGTATCCGCACGATTTACATCGCCAGTACCCATCGTATCATTCATTGAATCTATATCCATCGGTTGATTCATAGGTGGAACAGTATTTAGAGAGTCTCCATTATACATACTGCTGTCTCTATTGTTCATATCATTGTTATCAGTTTTAGGACTGTTGCAAGCCTGCATGCTCCAAGCAAGGGCGCCAACTGCTATAAATAAGCCTAATTTTTTCATTTCTTCTAGTTTTAGATTTAACGTTTTATTTTAGCAACACTCATTATATCAATAGGTTGTGTAATTCTTCAAAAAGGGTATTTAACACATTGTATAGTAAATATACTTTACAACACTTAAATAAATACCTGATTTATTTAAATCATAAACCAAACGCTCATCTGGAAGTTATTTATACAACGAAGCGAATTTAATTAGCAATTAATATAATGAAGAAAAAAGAAAGGGTTAAAATTTTCACCTGGCATGTACATGGAAGCTATTTATATTATCTATCTCAGGGTGATTACGATATCTACATTCCTGTAAATAAAAAGAAAGCTGATGGATATGTTGGAAGAGGAGAAACTTTTCCCTTTGGTGAAAATGTTATAGAAGTAGAAGCCGAAAATGTAAAAAATCTGGATTTTGATCTAATTCTATTTCAAGATGATGACAATTATTTTATCCACCAATTTGAAATTTTGTCTATAGAGCAAAGATTACTTCCCAAAATCTACTTGGAACATGATCCGCCATGGGGCCATCCCACCAACACTCAGCATCCGATTCAAGACCCGGAAGTATTAATAGTTCACGTTACTCATTTCAATCGCTTAATGTGGGACACTGGGCATATTAAAACTGCAGTAATAGAACATGGGGTAATGGTTCCTCCAATAAATTTTAAAGGAACGCTTGATCGGGGAATTGTAGTTATTAATAACCTTCCATCGCGAGGAAGATTATTGGGCTTGGATATTTTTCAAGAAGTAAGAAAACATATTCCACTTGATTTAGTAGGTATGGGTACACAGGAATATGGAATCGGCGAAGTTTTACATGCTGATTTACCTGCGTTTATTTCTCAATATCGGTTCTTTTTCAACCCAATACGCTATACGAGTTTAGGCTTAGCGATTCTGGAAGCTATGATGTTGGGAATTCCGGTTGTTGGATTAGCCACAACTGAGCTTGCAGTAACCATACAGAATGGAAAAAACGGCATTGTTCATACCGATATAGATTACCTAATAGCGAAGATGAAAATACTATTGGACAACCCACAAATGGCTCACGAAATAGGCGCAGAAGGCCAACGAACAGCTAATTTACATTTTAACATCCAACGATTTACAAACGACTGGGAAACACTATTCGAGAAAACTATCGCATTATCAACATCCAACAAAAATAAGTATGAAAAAAATAGCATTTATTAGCGAACATGCCTCTCCCTTAGCAACTATTGGAGGTACTGATAGTGGTGGTCAAAACGTGTATGTTGCTCAACTTGCCATTGAATTATCAAAAAAAAACTTTGAGATAGATATTTTTACCAGATGGGAAGATCCTGAACTATCAGAAATAGTTGAATGGTTACCAGGTATACGCGTTATACATATTAAGGCTGGTCCGTTAGAAGTAATCCCTAAAGAAGAACTTTGGCAATATATGGATGACTTTTTTGAAAACATGTATTTCCTCATTGCATCTAAACGGATTACCTACGAATTAATACATGCTAATTTCTGGATGTCCGGTTCGGTCGCTATGAAAATGAAAGAAAGAAATACAACTCCTTATGTTATTACTTTTCACGCGTTAGGCCATATCCGGAAAATACACCAAAAAGAAGAAGATAAATTTCCGGCAGAACGTTGTGAAATAGAGAAAGCAGTTGCAGAGCAGGCTGATAAAATAATTGCCGAATGCCCTCAAGACAAGGAAGACCTGATACATTATTATGGGATAGATCCTGCTAAGATATCGATTGCACCTTGTGGGTTTACGACCGAAGAATTTTTCCCTGTCGATTCGCAAAAAGCTAAAAAGCAACTGGGCTTTTCAGAAGATGAGCATGTTATCTTACAGATAGGCAGAATGGTGCCTAGAAAGGGAGTAGACAATGTAATTCGAGCAATTTCTTATTTAAATATTCCAGACAAAAAAATACGCTTAGTAATAGTAGGCGGAGAAAAAGATAACCCTGAGTTTAACGATGGGTCAGAAATTTCAAGGTTGTATGCTCTAGCAAAAGATCTTCAAGTGGATCATCTTGTTACTTTCGCAGGACGTAAAAAAAGAGACCAGTTAAAATACTTCTATTCTGCTGCAGATTTATTTATCACGACTCCATGGTATGAACCATTTGGAATTACACCATTAGAAGCAATGGCCTGTGGAACACCAGTTATAGGCTCTAATGTAGGTGGTATCAAGTATTCTGTTATTGATGGTAAAACTGGCCTTCTTGTTGAACCCAAAAAACCCGAACTATTGGCAGAGCGGATTAGATTCTTAATCAATAATCCGTCTTTACTTTCCAAGCTAGGAAAAGCAGCTTTTATAGATGTTAATTCAAGATTCACCTGGAAGAAAGTAGCATCTAAAATTGAAGAAATATATGAATCTGTTTTAAATAATTATGAAAGCTATTCTTCACTTAAGCCAGATTCTATAAAAAGCTATTTTGATGAAGCACTTAAAACTTTTCAAGAAACGGCTGAAACACTTAGCCAAGATATTTTGGTCGCATCAAATTATATGGCTACTGCGCTTTCTAAGGGAAACAAAATTTTAATATGCGGTAATGGGGGCAGTGCTGCAGAAAGCCAGCATTTTGCTGCGGAATTAGTTGGCCGCTTTGAAATTCCATACCGCTCAGGCCTCCCGGCATTAGCTTTAACAGCAGATTCTTCAATTTTAACTGCATGGTCTAATGACTTTGGTTTTGAAGATGTTTTTGCGCGACAAGTTCAAGCCTATGGTACGAAAGGTGATATTTTAGTGTGTTTAAGTACAAGCGGACAATCTCCAAATATTTTAAAGGCAATTAAAATGGCGGAAAAAATGGGTATAGTCTGTATCAATTTATTGGGAAAACAAGGTGGAAAAGCAGCGAAAGAAGGACTGCTGAATTTGATCGTTCCTTCTGAAAGTTCACAACGTATTCAGGAAGTTCATTTATTTACCATACATGTACTTTGTAAACTAATTGAAAAACATTTGTTTGAATCTCGTATGGTTGTAAGTAAAAATAAAAATGAATTGTTATGCAATACAGAAAAGCAATATTTATAGATAAAGACGGTACTTTGATACCCAATATACCGTATAATGTAGATCCTGAAAAGATTACCTTGTCAGCTAAAGCTTCCGAAGGTTTACTGAAATTACAGAATAAAGGATTTTTAATAGTTATTGTTTCCAATCAATCGGGCGTGGCAAAGGGTTTGTTTAAAGAAAAGGATCTTGAGAGGGTTAAGATTAAAATTGAAACCTTGTTTTTATCGGAAAACATTCATCTTTCAGGCTTTTATTTTTGTCCGCATCACCCGCATGGTATTGTTCGGAAATATGCAACCAATTGCAATTGCCGAAAACCTGCAAACGGTCTGTTTCTTCAAGCAGCAAAAGATTTATCCATTAATCTTTCACAATCATGGATGATAGGCGATATTTTAAATGATGTAGAGGCCGGAAATAGAGCCGGTTGTAAAAGTATATTACTGAACACAGGAAACGAAACCGAGTGGCAGAATGGATATTTTCGCAAACCTGCATATATAGCAGATCATATATCTCAAGCTGCTGAATTTATAATTAATACTTCTTTTTATGGAAAATATGATAACAGAGAACTATCTATCGCTCATCGAAAAGTTCAAATCTAAAAAGGTTTTAGTTATTGGAGACTTAATATTAGATGTATATTTTTCGGGAAATTGCACAAGGATATCTCCTGAGGCTCCAGTACCTGTAGTTGATGTAAATCAAAAAAAATATTGTTTGGGAGGTGCTGCCAATGCCGCTGCTAACTTAAGGTCATTAGGTTGTGAAGTAGTTCTATGTTCAGTAACCGGCATGGATGACGGAAGGGAAATGGCATTAAAATTATTAAAAAAAGCAGAAATAGAAAATATTGAATTATTGGGCGACAAGGAGCGTTCTACGTTAATCAAAACCCGGATTGCAACGAATGAGCAATGCCTTATTCGAGCTGATGAAGGGACTTGCACACCCATTTCTCCTTTTACCGAAAAAAAGTTAATAGCCAAGATTGAAAAGCTTTATGGAAGCTGTGATGCTGTCTTAATTGCAGATTATGACAAGGGTCTATTAACAGAATCTGTTATAAAGGCATTGGAAAAGATTGTAAAAGGAAACCGGAAATTCATTGCTATAGATTCTAAAAAACTCAAAGCCTATAAAAACATCAAACCTTCTTTAATTAAACCCAATTATAAGGAATTTCTTAATTTAGTAGGTGCTACAGATGCGGTAACGAATAGACCTCAACAAGTAAAATCATATAGCAAACAACTATATGATGAATGCCAGGCTTTAATTTCGGCGGTAACGCTAGACAAAGATGGAGTTGTGTTGTTTACAAAAAGCAAATTTGAGTTTCATGCTGAGGCTCATCCTGTAAAATCCCCGCATGTTAGTGGAGCAGGCGACTCATTCATTGCTGCCTTCTTACTGGCACTCCTTGCTGATGGAAACAGCTATGATTCAGCTATGATTGCTATTGAAACAGCCAAAATTGCTATAGAAAAGGAAGATACCTCCCTTTGCTCGAAATCAGAATTAAAGGTTTCTTTTAGCAAAGAAATAAAATCAATTGTTAAGGATTCTTCTTTGCGTGAAATATGCCAGTTTTATCATTCTCAAGGAAAACGTATTGTATTTACAAATGGATGTTTTGATATCTTGCATAGAGGTCATATAGAATATCTTAATCAAGCTAAAAAACTTGGTGACGTTTTAATTGTAGGTATAAATAACGATGGAAGTATAAAAAGATTAAAAGGAACAGAAAGACCTATCAATAATCTTCTGGATCGCATAGAAGTACTTTCAGCTTTAGGTTGTGTAGATCATGTTTTCTCATTTGGAAGTGTTGGAAATGATACTCCTATTGACCTGATAAAAACAATAAGCCCGCATATTTTTGTAAAGGGCGGCGATTACAAAGGCAAGGTTATTCCAGAAATGAAGGCATTAAAAGAGTGCGGTGCAGAGATTCAATTTTTACCATTCGTTAAAAATCTGTCCACCAGTAATATTATCAATAAAATCAACAATGGCGCTGCTTTTAAAATTGTAAAAACAGGATGAAAAAGACTTGGTCGGAATGCAAGAACATACTTTGCATCCGTGTAGACAATATGGGTGATCTTATGATGTCGAGTCCTGCAATTCAGGCATTAAAGAAATCTTTTTCTTGTAAGATTACGGTTTTAACCTCTCCAAAAGGATACTACCTGGCAAAGGTGTTATCCTGTATTGATGATGTTATGGTATGTGAAGCACCTTGGGTAAAGTTAGAAGAAAACAATAAACCAAGTGACTTCTTTACCTTGTTGAAGGAGATTAAGGAACGCAAATTTGATGCCTGTGTAATATTTACCGTTTATAGCCAGAACCCCATGCCTGCAATTATGTTGGCATATTTGGCAGAAATACCCCTACGTTTAGCCTATTGCAGAGAAAACCCCTATCATTTATTAAGCGATTGGGTACCTGAAAAAGAACCCTATATAATTATCAAACATCAAGTTCAACGTGACTTGGATTTGGTTGCTGAAATTGGTGCTTATATAGAAGATAATAGTTATAAGCTTACCTTGCCCAAACATACCTTAGGCTTCGCACAAAAAAAACTTAGTGAAAAAGGGATAAGCCCTAACTGTTCATACTTGGTTTTTCATTGTGGAGTAAGTGAAGCTAAACGTGAATATCCTAAAGAATTGTGGATTAAAACCGCAAAACTTGCTATGGCCACTTTTGAGTTTCCAATTTTATTTACGGGCACTCAAGAGGAAAAATCTTATATTAATAGCATTCAAGAATCTGTAGGAGGAAAATCAGTATCATGTGCAGGGATATTCTCAATGGAAGAATTTATGGTCGTACTTAAGGAAGCAGTTGCTGTTGTTTCCGTTAATACTGGAACAATTCACTTATCATCAGCCGTACAAACACCTACAGTAGTTCTTTATGCTCAAAGTAATCCACAGCATACGCCATGGAATGTAGTCCATTCTATGTTGTATTTCAGTATTCCCGATAAGTTAAAAAGCAAGAATGAAGTAATAAATTATGTTGATAAACTACTCTATTCTAAACATACACCTTATCCCTCACCCGAAAAAGTATGCAACTCAATAAAAGAAATGCTCTCAACTTCTTTGAAAACCGCATTATAATCTGGATAGCTTTTCCAATCGATAGTGCGATGTAGTTTTTTATTCAGCGGCCCCCATCGATGTGGCTCTCCATCCATACTGATAACTAAACTAGGGACTTTTAGCGCTGCAGCGAGATGTGATATGCCCGTACAATTTGTTAATAAGAAGGAAGCGTTTGATAAAAGAACTCCTGTTCCTCCCAAACTCAATTTACCAGCAGCAATAACAGGTATATACTCCATTTCATTTACCAGTTCATTAATTAAATTCAATTCTGGTTTGGTACCGGTGATTACAAGCTGAAAGCCCTTTTCTGTTAGATAATTTCCGATTTTGGCAAAATTCGCAATTGGCCATTGCCTCCAACTGGCTTTTGAACCTGGGTGGATGCATATATAATCTCGGATAATTGGCAATTTAGCCTTTTGGTAATTATCATTATCTTCTTTATTAATCGGAAAATCTATTTCCTTGCCATCTGAAGGAATGCCGATATGTTCCAATAAAGCAAGATGCCTTTCTATCTCGTGTAAATTAGTTGGGTATACAATAAAATTCTCGTCCGTTTCTTTTTCACTTTGACAAAATCCAACTATTCTTTTAGCGTTAAATGTTTTTAATAAATTATTGATGATACTTCCATTTCCTTGCATTTGAAAAATCAAATCAAACTCCTTCTTTCTGATTTCTTCTAAAAAGATCTGGAATTCTTCTGGATTAAAAGCATTGTCACTGAGTAAGGGAAATCCGGGAAATACAATAAAATTGTCAATATAATGATGATATCGTTTTGCCAGATGTTCCATACCTGCAAGACCAATTAAACTAATTTCCGCCATAGGGAAATACTTTCGTAATGCTCGTAATGCAGGTACTGAACATAAAAAGTCGCCTAAATAAAGTGCCCTGAAAACTGCTATTCTCATAATACGTCTCCATTAACAATTAAGGAGCTAACGCAGGTTAGCTCCTTAAATTTAGGAATGTTTAACTCCATTGTCCATGTACACATCTTATAAATTGACATAAGCCATTCCAGATTGGTTTGTGTGATGGTTTAGGATAGGATCTTATAATTTTTCGCTGTCCCGTAAGATTTTAACTTTATCATGAGAAGATTTCAATTCTAATTTTTGATTGGTTATTAGCATACGGGCGTTTGGAAGTAAATCTTCACTTTTTTCAGCGTCGCGATATGCTTTTTGAGCTGCGTCTTCTCCAAATTCGCAATTGTTCAAGACAGTCTGACGATCTTTTCCAGTAAATGCAGCTTTAATATCCATCCATGCACGATATATTTTACCTGAAGTGGTTGTACCCATATCTATTTCTTCCCCTAGGGTAGAAACTTCTGTTTCTAATTCAGATTTTAATTTTTGACTTTGTGTGATAAAACCCGTAAATAGATTAGTAAGATCGGTGTCAGTAGCTTTTAATTCTTCAATAGCTTTTTGATAACCTTCTATACGGTCATTATTTATTTGAATCAAATCATTTAGCACTTCTGCTGTATTACTTGCAATTGACATATTTTTATATTTAATATTAATTAATATTTAAGTTCTTTGAAATATCTATTATTATTCTTCTGATGCTTCTTCGTTAATGAAATTAACAGCTATTTCGGTTAAAGCAACATCTGTTTCCTTTTCATTATCTAAAGTTTGTTGAAGTAAGTCTGTAACCTCATCATGTCCCATTTTTTCTGCAAAAGTTCTCAATGTACCATACGTAGCGATTTCATAATGCTCAACCTTTTGAGCAGCAAGTATAAGTCCAGCATCTCTTACAGCAGTACCTTTATCAGTGTCTGATATTATAGAATCTGCTTCTTCAAGCAATCCTTCCATAGCATCACATTTTTTGGCCGATGCCTTTTCTCCTAAAAGCTCAAACACTTTTTCAACCGTTTGAATATGGTTTTGTGTTTCCTGGGTATGTTTCTCGAATGCCTGAGCAAGTTCTGTACTAGTAGCTGCTTTTTGCAATTTAGGCAATGCTTTTACTAAATGTTTTTCCGCCCAATAAATGTCCTTCAATTCATCCAAAAAGAATTGATGAAATTCAGAATCTTTCATTTCTTTTGAAGGAGCTGATTTCGATTTCGTTGTAGCAGATTTTGATGCAGCCGATTTAGGTGCAGCCGATTTGGTTGTAGATTTTGAACTTGTCGCCTTTGAATCAGCAGTTTTAGAAGTTGTTGATTTCTTGGTAGTTGGTGCCATGTTTATTTTTTTTAGGTAAATACTTATTTTTTTATTTGGTAATTAAAAGATAACGCTATGATATAACTTAAGTTCTTAATGTTTTGTTTATATCAATCCCATTATTTATCCTTTAAAAATGAATGAATTGTATTTAAGCAACATTCCAACTATTAATTAGTTATATAAAATTTAAAAAGGAGTACTTAACACGTGTTAATGTTAATATACTTACACACTACGTAATAAATACGTATATTCCTTAATCGATAAAGTATGATGGATAATATTTATTAGCAAACTAACTAGCTTATGTATTGTTATCATATCGAAATGAAAAATCCCACTCCACCACAGCACGAAGGAAAACAATTGGACCTTCAAGCAAAAGCTCAATTGGATGATGAAAATCAATCTAAAGAGTTTTATAATGAAGTAAAAAAAAGACTATTAAATGCTTGTGAATGGTATCATATAGCTAAAATTCCAGCTGCTACCTTCCTGTTAACTGATCAAAAAGGGCACGGACTACTTCGAGAAATGAGAGAAAACGATCTGATTCGCATCGATATACCCGGACCAGGGATATCCTCAGGCGATGGCTACGATTGGGTTAAAGTTGACAAAATTACTGAAGAAAACATGGGAGAAAAGGATCTTTGTTCCATTACCTTGCGACCAACTTCTAACCCAGAAGAGGAAGATGAAGAAATAGCCCATTTTTTTACGAGTATGGCCACTTCAACACTATCGGTTAAACGACAGGGATTAACTATCATAGCAGAATATCATGGTAGAAACGAATTGATAAATTCGGACGCAACAAAATTGACAGACAAGATCCGAAATGTCGTTGTTGGTTTAGCTGCAAAATTAGGTTTGTCTTTTTCACAATGGAAAAGCTTAATTGAAGGTTTGGTTGATAAAAAAACGATATAATTCTATAAATTAAAGAAAGGTGCTTATGCCACGTCCTATTTGGTCAGGTTCTATTGCTTTCGGATTAGTTAATATTCCGGTAAAATTATTCAGCGCAATTCAGGAAACTTCATTAGATTTTGATATGCTGGATAAAAAAGACTTTAGTAATATTAAGTATAAACGGGTAAACGAGGATACAGGCAAAGAAGTTACTTGGGAAAATATTGTTAAAGGATACCAGGTGGATGGTCGCTATATTGTATTGGATGATAAAGATTTTGAAAAGGCAGCAGCAGAAAAGACCAAAAGAATTGATATCGTATCTTTTATAAAAGAAAAGGAAATTGATCCTATTTATTATGATACGACCTATTATTTGGGTGCTGATAAAAAAGATCAAAAAACCTATGCACTGCTCCGCGATGCGATGAAAAAAACTGGTATGGTAGGATTAGGCACCTATGTTTTAAGAAATAAAGAACATTTAGGGGTTATTAAAGTATATCAAAATGCCTTGGTTCTTACCAAATTACATTTTGAAAGTGAAATCAGAGATTTAAAGGATTATAATATACCACCAGAATCAGTAAAATCAACAGCAGCAGAAGTAAAAATGGCTACATCGCTGATTGAACAATTGGTTGAACCCTTTGATATCTCTAACTATAAGGATGAATATACAGAGCAACTACTTAAGTTTATTAAACAAAAAGCAAAAGGAAAGGTTGCTTCACCTAAAAAAGAAACTGCACCGATCCCTAAAGAAGCAAATTCATTAATGGAGCAACTTAGGGCCAGTTTAAAAACTTCAACTCCTGCGTCTAGAAGAAAAACGAAAAAGAAAGAATAAGACACTATTCTATATTGGTTATTTCTATCTCCTCCCTTTTAAACCGGGCGAATAGTACTTGAAGGAGTTTACTTTTAAAAAGTTGCTCGTTGTAAATATTATCGATCCAACAGTTTACCCTTAAATCAACCGAATCCGGTGTGATGTTACTATACAAGATTTCTATGGGAACGTCTTTCTTGGTATATTCAATACCACACGCTTCTTCTTCTACTAGCTTTATGATTCTATCAATATCGCTGTTGCTGCTTACTTTTATGGTTATTCCACTCTTGCTATACGATTTACTTAGCGTCCAGTTGACTAGGCGACCCGACAAAAAATCGCCATTCGGAATAATAATTTCTGCCCCCTCTTGTGTAATTAGCGTACTAGAACGAATACCGATATCTTGTACTCGGCCTTTTTTATCTGCCAGCTCAACAAAATCACCTATTCGAAATGGCTTATCAAAAATCAATATAACTCCCGAAACAAAATTGTTAAAGATATTCTGTAATCCTAATCCTATACCAACACTTAATGCCCCTAGTATAATAGTAAGCTTATCCATAGAAATCCCTAAAGCCCCTACCCCAAAAAGACAACCGCCAATAACAATAATAAGGCGTAACAAGGCAATTTTAGATCCTTGAGTTTCTGGAACCGTACTGTAAGCTTTATTTGAGGAATCAGAAAAGAACAATGGAAGATGCTTTTGAAACCAATTCGATATAGCAATAATTAGTATAAACAAGAATATATTTCCCCAGGTAAACGAAATTCCACCAACGGAATGCGGTTCTGAAATAAATATATTTAACCCATTAAGCACATAACGAATAAGGCCTAAATTGATAAATAAAACCGTAAACCATAAAATCAGAGCAATAAAATTCAAAACCTTCTTTAACGTAATTTGGGCTTTAAGCTTTGTTACGCTTTTAAAGAAACCACCCGCTTTTTCACTGACTTCAAACTGTAGTGAAAAAGCATCTTTTATTACCTGTATAAAACCGATTAAACAGATATACTGAACTAAGCCGACGATGCTGCTAATACTTAAAGATTTGGAATAAACAACCTTTCCGTAAACATTCATTCCTATTGCCAATAAATTAAAAATGATAAAAAGCAGGAATACAACTTTTTTTATTTTTATTCTGGAATTATTCCGTCTGAAATAACTTCGTAAGCTATAACAAAAAAAGAAAGCAATTAAATTTAATAACAAGGCTATTATTCTGATAAAAAAGCCATTGTTTAGAAAATTATTTATCAATAATATAAAAACATATAATATTGTCAAACCCAACCACCAGCGTATTTCCTTTTTTGCAAATTTACCTTTCAAAACCATTAAAAAAGTAAAAGTAAGAACTGTAATAAGAACAACGACTTGTATAACCAAAGTGGATACCTGAGGCATAAAAAAGGGGAAAAACGTTAATAAAAACAGAATGCCCTGTGCTCCTATTTTAAGGTTTTTACCTTCAATTAAACTTTTATTTCCTTTTTTATTTTTTCCATATAAATACCGATAATTGCGATAAATCCAATAGGAAAAGCCGATACTTAATAAAACCAACAGAAATAAGGCACTCCAATTTGAAGAAAATACCCGGCTTACAGTTCTTCTGCTTTCATTATTAGCTTTAAAAGACGATATAAGATTCTTGCCTGTAATCTTCTTTGGTGCAGACCAAATATATTTCGATTCTTGATTTTTGTTAAGGGTTGTAACAGTGTTGATTTTTTCTGAAACGTCATTCCGCACATTAACACCTTTTTGTAATGCATATTCGGCCAGCGTTATTAACTGTCTTAGTGAATCTAATTTATGTTTTATCCGTAAATCTGTTGTTTGTATTTGAATCTTTAATGCTTCATTTTTATTATTGTTTATAGAAGTGCTATCTTCAGTGGATTGTTTATTGATTAATATTGGATCTGTTTTTAATAACGTTATCTTTTCTCTTAAAGATTGCAGGTTACTTTGATACCCAGTTATTGTTTGTTGAAGAGTTTTTAATCGGCTTAAAGAAGTATTAATCTGTTCTTGATACCTTAATAAAGTATCTAATGCTTGTTCATTATAAAAGCTATCAAGACTCAATGATTTGTTATCAAATGAACCATTTATAGTTTTGATTTCAGTATCTAAGAGGGCTGTGTTGATATTATTTAAATAAAGTGGATTGTACTGTTGAAACTTATCACTAAGGATCTTCAATTTTGAAGTGATACTTGTATCTACCACTGAAGAGTCAACCTGTAAGGAATCCAAATTAATTACCTGCGAATGGGCATTAGGTAATAAACAAAGTAGCTGAAGGATATTTATTCCTAAAACCAATAAATTTTTTAAAATGCGTTGCTTAGCCATTAAACAAATAAATCTTTATTTTTTATATTTTTTTTTTAACTTTTCAATAATGCCGGTTTTTTGTTTTTTATCTGTTCCTATTAAGTAACCATAGGGTTGTAGATCAGGTATATTATCACAAATTATTTTCACAATTCCTAATAAAGGAATAGCTAATACCATTCCAGCTACTCCCCAAATCAATTCGCCCACCACCAAAACCATAATAGTGAATAAGGGGTTAATATTAACCTGGTCGCCTACCACTAGGGGCTCCATTAAATAGGTTTGTAAAAATTGAACTATTAAATATACAATGATTACCGCAATAATCTTGTCACTCTGACCACCTTGAGCCACTACTGCAAGAACGGTTATAGAAGTGCCGGTTATATTCCCAACAAAGGGAACAATTTCTAATATACCACAAAGGACTGCAAAGAAAATAGCATTCTCAACCCCTACAAGAGTAAACCCTATTCCATACATTACCCATAACATAACTATCATTAGAGCCAATCCGCTAATATATTTTTGAGAAACCTTTGTTGATTGCTGAATAATCCGTTTTGCATTTTCATCATTCTCTGAAGGAACAAGTTTCAGGATAAAGTTTTTTATGCGTGTGCGATAGTATAAAAGTAAATAAAGATAGACCATCACTAAGACAGAATTTACTAAAATGCCCAGACTACCTGTTATAAAGCCAGTTAATAAGTTACCGGCACCAGCTGCACCTTCTCCCTGTTGTTGAATTAATTTATCTTGCTGTTTTGAAGATATGCCAAGGCTTGAATCTACCCATTCTTTTAATTGTTGAAAAAGAGACAAAGTATGCTGTTTCATTTCTTCTATGTTTTCTGTTAAATCGCCAAGTTGCCAGGTAAGGAGAAAAACAATGATACTAATCCCTACCAATAATAATACTACTGCAATTAAACCCGAGATTCTCCGGCTTATTCCTTTCTGCTCGAGTTTATTACAAAACCGGATAAACAACATGGCTAATACTCCGGCTAATATCAGTGGAATTAAGAATTCTCGTGAAAAATAAATTATACAGATGCCTAAACAAACAAATAGTAAAATATATACTGAACGTTTTAATTTCTCCATAGAGTATTGGTTTCTTACTATAAACAAACAAAGTCTCTTAGTGTTGTAATTATAATAGTTAATATTCTATTAAAATATATTTTATGCCTTCATCAGTAATCGCTTCATTTCATTATGATGAATCTAACTCTGCATTAGAGATCCTTTTTGTTTCTGGCATAACTTATATCTATTCTGATGTACCCAAGAATGTTTTTGATAATATGAGAAAAGCGAAATCAAAGGGCGTGTATTTCAATGAAAAAATAAAAGGAAATTATAATTTCGAAAGAAGAGGCTAATTTATTCTTAACAAATCACAATTATAACTGTTATAACAATTCACCGATCTATTAGCTATTATATTTTAGGATTAGTATGATGATTGAAACTGAAGAACAAAAGGAAATTTCCAATGCTTTTTTTAAAGAGGCTTTAGAATTGCTCAATAATAGTGGAACTAATTTTATGTTAGGCGGAGCTTTTGCTATGTTTAATTATACAGGAATATTTAGAAATACTAAAGATTTAGATATTTTTTGTAAATCGAATGAATTCCCTAAAATTCTTAAATATTTTGCAGACCATGGCTATAAAACTGAACTTACAGACATTAGATGGTTAGCAAAGGTTTATAAAGGCGACTTTTTTATTGATATAATATTTGATACGGTAAACAATATTTGCACAGTAGACGATAGCTGGTATGAACGAGCCAATATTGGGGAGTTTATTGGCGTACCCGTTAAATTTATCCCTCCTGAAGAATTAATTTGGTGCAAAATATATGTG
>Ga0160445_100337_pt1 | contig 27705 bp, 14 predicted proteins | sample HID1972M_E1MG_FD_108215 | JGI IMG/M metagenome (GOLD analysis project Ga0160445, IMG submission 108215) | Enriched pill bug-associated microbial communities from UW Madison campus, WI, USA - HID1972M_E1 MG | ecosystem: Host-associated > Arthropoda: Insects > Digestive system > Unclassified ... | reverse complement strand
TTTAAGGGAATGTCTATTTTGCGTGATGTGACTCCATTCATTACACTTATAAACCAGGTAGTACCCTTCCTTCGAGCAAATGCAGCCACCTCCCCAATTTCAGAACCTGAAAGAACAATGGTTTCGTCCCAAGTGGAAGGAATGCGTTTAATGATTTCAATAGCAGGGTTAGCAAGCAGTTTTTGAGGATTTGCCGCATAGGTCAATAATGGAGTGCTCAATATTGCAGCACTTGCGATCTGGTGTACATAAGTAGTATTTCTACGGCGTATTTCTTCAAAATGTACAGGAGTATATTCTGCAGGGCCTGCAAGCCAACGAGTAAAAGGAATGGTTACATGGTGGGTTGCCCTATCTTCCAGACTGCGGGTTTCCATTCCTTTTACAGATTCTCTTGTAAGTTCATTTGGCCATGTACGCGTATCACCCGTAGGTTTGTTCGAACCATGAAAATCAACCAACAATTTATTCTCTGCAGTTTCTTTAAGTATAGTTTGATAAAAATCAATTACTTCTTTATGTTCATGATCAAAGAAATCTAATTTTACACCTACTATACCTAAATCATGGCAACGCTTAAAAAAATCCTGACGTTCCTTTGTATCCCAAAGGCTCTTTGAATGTTTCCAAAACCATATACCAACACCCTGGGCTTTCGAGTATTTCACCAGTTCACGTATTTGATCATCTGTCCATTTAGACCAAAAACCTTCTAAGATATTATATTCAAATCCTAATTCACCGGCTTCTTTGGAGTATTGCGCTAAGACTTCCGGAGTACTTTCCTCTCCCTGAGGAGTATCTAAATATCTCCATACCGCCCTGCCTGGTTTTATCCAATCTGTATTAATCCCATTGGGAAACAACGCTTTGTCGGGTGGAGGACAGAGGTTATGAACCATATCATTATTTACCATCATATTCAAATCGGCACCTATCATAATAACTCGCCAAGGAGTAGTAATTGTCCCAGTAATTACAGCAGCTTGTCTAAGCCTCAATGTATCTTGTGGAGTATACCTTAATTTATAAGGGTATGATGTAGGTTGTTCATGGGCTAAACCAACAGCAAAACTTCCTTTGCCGTCTGCCTTTAAAGCCATACCACTATAGTTTACAAGGTTAGCCTCCGTTATAGCTACATAGCCTTTATTGTTCGGCAATTTATAGGTAAGAGGAGGACCAGCCCACTCATTCGCTGCAATTTCAGAAAGTTGTTTCTTTTGATAAACACTTTCATAATGTCCATTTAAATCATGATACCAAACGGTGCTTCCCTGAGGAACTTTGAACAGAGTTGCTTCATTTGGAACTCTTTTTTCCTGTTCTTTTCCAGGAACCATCATTCTAAAAGAAATCCCATCATTGAATGCCCTAACATCAAGAATGTAATTTAAATTATTCTCTCTATTGTGAATAGAAATCCTTGCACCTTTAAAATGATTAACTGCCTTTGAATGGGCTCCATACCAAGAATAAGTTTCATTAGCCGAATAGTTTTCTATTTTTCCCAGTATTACACTTTTAGTAATTGATTTGTTATCAACAGACATAATAACAGACGATGTTTCAACTACAGGTACACGCTTAAAAATAACTGAATAGCTTAATTGACTTTTAAGTACAGAAACCTTTAACTGTACTTCTCCATTTGGGCTAGAGATTATAGTTTCATCAGCAGCCAAACTAATAAATGAAAAGCTCAACGTAAAAATTACACAAAGTATAAATTTCAGAATGTATTTGAATATAAACATGATTAATTGATTAGTACTCGTTAAAGAAAATATTAAAAAATTTGAATGCAACTCATAAATTATATATCACATAACAATAAGCTTTTCAACTTAATGCTATGTGGTATTCTATATATAAATAATCAATTTATAATTTATTATTGCAATGGATCAAAAGTTCCTCCAGGCCATCCTTTCGTTTGTTCTAATTGACTGTTTAATTGCAAATGACTAGAAGGTATGGCAAAGAAGTAATATTCAGGCTTCCAGTTTATATCAAACTGTGTATCAAGCACTTTTAACTGACTTGTAAAATAATCCGTATAATGATCATTCAAATGGTTGATAAGTTCTGTTGAGCTCATTGAATTACGTAAATTGTTCCATTGAGCTACTGGAATCTTTAATGTAGTCGTTAAGCCATGCCGGCGGGTGCCATTTAGCTCATCTTCGAACAATCTACGCCTTCTAAGATCCCAATAGCGCTTACTTTCAAAAGTGAATTCAAGCTTCCTTTCCAACATAATAGCATCACGCATCTTCGATATACCCATTCCAGGGTCTAAACCATACATATTATTGGAACCAGGATCTATACCTGCACGGGCCCTAATTGCCTGTAGTTCAATATAAGCTTCTTCTACTCTTCCAATTTCATTTGCAGCTTCTGCAAGATTCAATAAAACTTCTGCATAACGAAGTTCAATCCAATCTGTACTACTATTAAACGCTTGAATTGAACTCTGATTCTCATCTATTGCTTTTCTTGTATAAAAGCCGGTTGGAGTAGGGCTGTTCTGCTCAGATCCAATATATGTCCACTGAATTCTACCAGTTTCTCTAGCAGAAATACCAAGCTCCCATAAACTGCCATTATAAACAATGGTTTGATTAAAACGGGGATCGCGGTTGAGCCAGAAATAATCAGGATCATATTGGTAAGTCGAATTTGGATCGTTAATAGTTCTACCATCTCTCATAGGAAATGCATTAGCGATCTCCAATGTTGGCCTATTTCCTCCACTTATGCCTTGAGAAACGTCTAATGGACGGGTTGCAGCAGCCCAATTATTATAACTTTCAGTGTTACTGGGTGAATACTCATAGCGTTTTACAAAGATGCTTTCTTTGTTCATTTCATCAAACCATAGTTCAGAAAAGTTAGGATACAAACCAAAACCTTGATTAAAGAGAAAATCCTTAGCAGCTTTATTAGCGTCATATGCATTTTGCCACCGTTCACTAGCACTTTGAGCTGGGTCAAACTGTGGACTCGCGTAGTACAATAAAATTCTTCCTTTCACTGCCATAGCTGTACCTTTATGAATACGGCCATTATTTTCACTTGAAGCTGAGATAACGGTCGGCAAATAATTAATTGCCAAATCTAGATCAGCAATAATTTGCTGCATACAGTCAGAGGTACTACTTCTTTTCACTAAAAGATTATCGGTCAATTCTTGTGGCTCAAGAATAAGAGGAACTCCTCCATATCTTTTTACCATTTCAAAGTATTGCCAAGCTCTAAAAAATAATGCTTGACCTTTTAATTGCTTCTTATCCGAATCCCTTAAAGAACCCTGATCAATATTAGCCAGTAAAATATTAATGCCTCTAATATTATCATATGGCCAAAAGTCAACAGAGTTTTCTGTTAGTTGTCCATACATAAAACTACCTCCTCCATCTGACTCTTCAGAATAATCTGCATTTTCTATACTCCATGAAGGTAAACCTTTTGCGTATATTCGATTAACGTAAGCTGTAGCTAAACCAAGGTCATTCCAAACGTTATCCGCTTCACCTACAGCACTTAAATCTTTTTTGTCTAGAATCTTCTCACAACTGGTCAATGTGCAACCTAAAAGAATTATATATATTAATTTATAAAGTTTCATAACAGCTAGTTTTAATTAGAGGCCAATATTTAATCCAAAAGAATAAGTTCTCATCATAGGGTACGACTGTACATTGTTCATTTCAGGATCATAAATCTCATTATTACTATATAGCATAAAAAGGTTAGAGCCTGTAAAAAATACTCTTGCATTACTTATCCCAATACCCTTCAGCGATTTTGCTGGTAGATTATACGAAATGTTTAAATTTTTAAACCGTAAAAATGAAAGATCCTGTAGCCAAAATGTAGATTCATCAAAACGCGTACGATAACCTGTACCTCGATAGCCTGGATATTTTCCGTCAGGATTATCTGGAGACCAACTATCAGCCCAATAAGCTAATGAAGACTCTTCTGCTCTTCCCTGAATATCCCTGCCTGATGTTGGCATCATGGTTTTACCTCCCGCTACTCCTTGCAAAAGCGCATCAATACTAAATGGTCCCCAAGAAGCTCCCAAAGACAAACCAAAATTCATAGGTGGTATGCGGTAATCTGCAATAAACATCATATCATCAGTAGTAATTCTGCCATCAGGAGTATCTGAATTAGGCCCACGTAAATCTTGATAATTTAGCATTCCTAATTGCGGTTGTATCCCTAAAATTGTATAACCAGCTGGAAGGGCATCCAGGTCGGCCTGTGTGCGAAGAACACCTGTAGCTACATACCCTAATATTCCATTAACTGGACGACCAATTTCCGACAAATAAGGACGTATATTTTCAGCCTCGTCTAATTTAGTAACCTTATTTGCGGAATAACCAAAATTGCCTCGTATATAATATGCTATTGGTTTATCAGCATGACCAAACTGGTTATTGTATCCTAATTCAATTTCAAAACCCCGTGTATCTATTTCTTGATAATTTTCATCAGGTAATGTTGCGCCTAAGGTGCTAGGAATACTCAATTGTCTTGAACCAAGAATATCATAAGTATGTCTGTAAAAAAGATCAAACTTCATATTCATTTTGTTATCCAAAAACTGAGCATCTACTCCACCATTATATGACAGGGATTTTTCCCATGTAATGCTTCTATTAGAAAGGACACCTTGTTCCAAACCAAAACTTTGCTCATCAAAAATAGCCCCAGGAAGTATGTTATAAGATTGAAGCCACTGGAAATTCCCTACAGCATCATTACCAAGCAAACCAATAGAGCCACGTAATTTAAGATCATTTATAAAACCATCCTTTTTAAAAAAAGATTCTTCGGAAATTCTCCATCCAGCAGATACTGATGGAAAAAATCCCCAGCGGTTTTCTGGTGCAAAGATCACCGATCCGTCATAACGAAATGAAGCCTCTAAAAGATATTTTTGTGCATAATTATAACCAACCAAACCTACATATGATATCCTGGCCAATTGATCTTGACTACCGTCAACTGTTGAATTTATATTGCTTCCGGCAATAAATTGATCTATTTTAGTTGAGATAAAATCATCCTTTCTACCACTAAACCATAAATTATCCTCTTCTGCCTGTTCATACACTAACAAAGCATCCAAATTATGCTGACCAAAACTTCGGTTATAATTTAGTTGTGCATTAAATTGATATCTGTCGCCTTTATCATACCTAGACATTAAATATTCAGCTGCAGCCCGCGGTCTAATTCCTACAGCTTCATCTCCCACTATATGGTTATGTTCACCCAATGTATTAAAAAGTGTCATATTATAGGGTAGGTTAAACTGTTTAGTATATCTATTACGGTTATATTTATTGAATGAAACTTTTGCATCTAATCCTTCAACAAAGGGTACTTTATAATTCAATGTTACAGTTGAGTTAAGCCCGTTCCACTCCCTATTATTATAACCAGATTCACTCGGATCAAGCACTACGCCTGGATGCCATTCTACCCAATTACCTACTGGTAACCCATTGATATAAGGAGGAACCATGCTTGGCCTAAACATTAGCGCTTTATATAAATCCTCTAGTCTCCAATTATTTACGTCCCAACTAGGACCATTGGTGTTTCGTTTATCCGTGCTCAAATCAAGCGAAACTTTAAGATTTTTTGTTACGGAAACATCTACGTTTCCTCTTAAATTAAATTTTTTATATCCCACATTATTAAAAGTACCGGTAGCATAATTATAGGAGCCACCCAAGAAATATTTTATAGTTGGAGTTCCTCCACTTACATCTAATGAATGCTGGGTAGTAAGTGGATCTTGCCACATTTCATCTATCCAATTCCAAGAATGTGTTTTAAAATAATCTAATTCGTCCTGAGTATAATACCTTTCGTCCGTTTCGGCAACATCAATGTATTTCAACCAATGATTGATTTGAGAAACATGTTCATATGCGTTCAGGGTTTGAGGAATTTTTGTTGGTGTTTGCACACCCACCAAACCGGAATATGTTAATTTTGGTGTGCCCTCCCGTCCTCTTTTTGTGGTAACCAATACAACACCGTTAGCAGCACGGGAACCATAAATGGCTGCTGAAGCCCCATCTTTCAATATGGTAACACTTTCAACTTCTGTTGGTCCTAATCCGTCGAATGCAAATTTATCACTTACAATACCATCGATAACATATAAGGGATCAGCATTATTAAATGTACCTTGTGCACGTATTCTGATGGAAGATTCCATTCCTGGTGTTCCAGCTGCCTGAGTTATCGTTACCCCAGACAATCGGCCGGATAACGCGTTAGAAAGATTATCAACTGGTGTATCTTTAAAATCAGAGCTATTAACAGATGAAACCGATCCGGTTATACTTCCACGCGTTTGCGAACGATAACCAGTAACAATTACTTCTTCAAGCTGTTCCATATCAGGCTGTAGAATCACGTTGATAATCGTTTGATTGTTAATCGGTACTTCCTTTAAAATATATCCTATAAAATAAAACACCAACGTTGAATTTTCAGGTGCCGTAATGGAATAATTTCCATTCATGTCACTGGAAGTAGCTATATTGGAGTCTTTTACTTTTACGGAGACTCCTGATAGAACACCTTGTTCATCTGAAACTTTGCCTGTAATGGTAATATCAGCCGCAGAAGCCGCCCACAACAGCTGGCTAGAAATCAGAAGTATAGAAATCATGACTGCAGTAAGATTCAGAGATCGTTTAATAGGGTTTACATACTTTTTTTTCATTTTTAGTAAATTTTACGTTAAAACAATGTAATGCATATTATTAATTTCTTATTTCCATGAAAACACCTCCTCTTTATAATTATTTAAATTTCCCTTACTCTCAAAATCATTAATGTTTACTTTCATAACTCAACATAATAACCAAATCATCTAATACCAAATTTCAAAAGGATAAGCAATTAAGGCAGCTTAACCTTTTTAAATTGTACTACAAATCCTCCTGCTGCTCTTAAGTTTATAGGTATATCATCAGTTGATCTACTAAACACCCTGTCCATTTTAAGAGAAGCAGGATCGTTAGCCTTATCACTTAAAACTGTCCCTTCATACCAGCTACCTTCTTCTAAAAAGTCAAGAGGTAACTGGAACTTTTTAGAAGAATCACCATTCAATATTGCCAAAAACCAAGTGTCTCCTTTTCTCCGAGCAAATGCGGCTATTTCGCCAATTTCACTACAACGAAGCACTCGCGTTTCATCCCAAGAACCATGAATATCCTTAATTACATTTACAGCAGGGTTTTCAAGTAAGCTATTAGGATTGGCTCCAAATACAAGTACAGGAGATGTGAAAACAATTGCAGTAGCTATCTGATGGGTCCAAGATGTTTCTAAACGACGTTCACCAAAAACCAGGGGAGTATAATCACCATGACCTGCAAGAAGACGGGTAAACGGTAAAGTAGTGTTATGAACAGCCCAAGCATCCTGATTCTTTCCATATTCTAATCCTCTTATGCCTTCACGAGTCATTTCATTAGGCCAGGTTCGTGATTCTCCACTTGGCTTGTTATTACCATGAAAGTTTACCATTAATTTAAATTCTGCAGCATCTTGTAAACAGTCTTGATAGAGATCTATAAACTCCTTAGATTCATTAGAAAATGCATCGAGCTTCACCCCAACAACTCCTAAGTCATGGCAGCGCTTAAAGAATTGACGGCGCTCTTCTCGGTCTTTTATATTTCTCCCGTGCTGCCATAACCAAATTTTCACCCCATGTTTTGCTGAATAATCAACCAAATCTTTAATTTGGGTATCTGTCCATCTACTCCAAAAGGCATCAACGGTATTATATTCAAAGCCTAGATCTCCAGCTAATCGCGAAAATTCTTTCATACCTTCTATAGTACGCTCTCCCCCATCAAGCCATGCCCATACTGAACGTCCAGGCTTTATCCAATCCGTTTCAATACCCTTTGGAAAAAATGTTTTGTCAGGTGGAGAAGAAAGATTGGTAATCAGATCTGAATTAACTAAAGCATTTAGATCAGCACCTATAATAACTGTTCTCCATGGTGTAGTAATTGCACCTTTAATTTCTGCGGCTTCACCCAATCGAATAGCATCTTCAAGCTTATAATCATGTGCAAAAGGATATGAGGAAGGTTGCTTATGACCAAGTCTCGTTACAAATCCCCGCGCGCCGTTTGCTTGCAAAGACATGCCAGCATAGTCCTTTAAATCGGCCTCTGTAATGGAAGCATAATGACCGGTAGGTAATTTAAATGTTAAGGGAGGAGCCGCCCATTCACCCTTTCCAACTTTTGAGATATCTTTCTTGATATGAACACCTTCATAATGCCAATAAAAATCATGATACCAAATGGTAGAAGCAGCTGGGAGGTTAAAAACTGTAGCTTCATCCGGAATATGGTTGATATCGTCTCCTGGAATAATAAATCGAAATGCTATTCCGTCATTATACGCTCTGGCCTCGATATAATATAACGTATTGCTTTTAAGGAAGGTCACAGGAATTTTTACACCATTACATTTATCTGCTGCAAATAAATGAACACCACGTGTTTGATATTTTTCATCAATAGAATATTGTTCTGCCTTTCCAAATTTGACCTGGCTACTTAAATCTTCACCATCCAATAACATCCTCATTGGAGAGGTTTCAATAACGGAATTCTTCAAAAAGGTTACTGAGTAATCTATCTGACTTTCACTAAAAGAAATTTTGAACTTAACATTCCTATCCGGACTATTGACTATAACACTTTCATCAGCAAACGAATTTTTTGATGAATTAAAAAAAAACAAAACGAATGCTAAAAAAGCATGGTAGCTGATTTTTTTCATACAAATGCTAGGTAAGGCTTATAAAAAATTACTTAATAATGCAAATTCGTAATATTTTAATTTACATTATTAAGTATAATTGGCTTATTATTAAGTCTTTTTGGCTGTAAGAAATAAAAACCGCTATCTCTTTATTCCGTTCTTCGAATTTTTCTAAAATAACGATTAGTGTGGCTGATCCCCTAATTCAAATTCCATTGTTCCTCCATTTTTTAGCATAGTGTATGTAAGGAAATTATTCTGATATAGTTCACCATTCCATTTCATAGCATGTATATACGTTGAGCTACTACTTTGCTTTTTAACATGAATTACAAATGTTTTATTTTCAGCCAGACGGATTGTTATTTTATCAAAAACAGGAGAAGTTAATAAATAATTACCCGATACCGGATCAACTGGATAAAATCCCATAGCTGCAAATACATACCAGGCAGACATTTGCCCTGCATCGTCATTACCGCTAAGGCCACCAGGACCGTCAGCGTATTCTTCAGATAAAATCTTGTTTACAATTTGTTGTGTTTTCCATGGCGATTCTGTGAAGTTATAAAGAAAAGGTATTTGATGGCCAGGCTCATTTCCATGCCAGTATTCGCCTTTTAAAAAGAGAGTATCTAAAGCATTTTCAAACTGTTTTTTTCCACCCATTAAATCAGCAAGCCCGGGAATATCATGAGGCACATAAAAGGTATATTGTCGGGAAGTGCCTTCGGTAATAAAGGGTAGCTTTATATCCGGGTTAAAAGGTGCAAACCATCTTCCATCAGCATAACGGCCTCTAACCAATTTACTACTATCGTCAAATACATTTCTGTAATTTTGTGAACGGGCAATTAACTGTTTATAATCTGTTTCTTTGTTAAGCTTCTTTGCCATCATTGCTAGAGCGTAATCGTCGTAAGCATATTCCAATGTTCGTGAAACCTGCTCTTGTTTATGAAAAGCATCTGGTACTTTATCTTCTAGTGGAATATATTGATATTCAAGGTATGAATTCAATGCTCGTCTACCTTTCCCATTTTTATACTCTTCGTCAGACGCTACTTCAAATGCATTTTTACGCATCAACCGATAGGCTTCTTCACTGTCATAATCAGCTATCCCTTTCATATAGGCAGACGCAATAAAAGAAATGGCATGGTCTCCAATCATCGCATTCGTGTAATTATTCCAACAAGGGAAGATAGGTAACCAACCGCCTTGTTGACCTTTTAAGATTAATGAGCTTACAAAATCATTCACTAATTCAGGTTTCAAAATTTCTAACAGCGGTAACTGAGCCCGGTAAATATCCCACATAGAAAAATCATCATAATAATTTCCTTTGGTTAGCCTAGCATTTATATAGCTTTTAGAAAATGCCGGGTATGTACCTGAAAGATCATTAAAAACTCGAGGATGTTGCATAGAATGGTAAAGTGCTGTATAAAATATCGTTTTATCTCTTTCACTGTCACCTTCTACTTTTATTTGATCTAATGCATTTTCCCAAACTTTTTCAGAAGCATTCTTCACCATTTCAAAATTCCAATGCGGGATTTCCGCTTCCAGGTTCTTTCGTGCTTCTTCAATGCTGGTAAAAGAAGTTCCTATTTTAAGTTTTAACACCGATTCTTTCTTTACCTGAAAACTGATAAAAGCACCTAAATCAGCTTGATTACTTAAACTATCTAAAAAAGCTATTTCATTATCATGATAAGTTCCACTTTCCGAAAATAAACGATCTGCCTGGATAACAAAATATCCGCTAAAACCCGAAGGTTGTCCGGCTCCCTGATAAATTCGATAAACCGGATTATATCCAGAAATTTCATTTTTGGGCCTGTCTATCTTTATGAATCCTTTACCACGATCGCTGTTTGGTCTTATCAAGATATGCAAACTATCATTTTTATTGCTTGTAATCTGCATAATTGCGCTACGGGGTGTAGCTGTTATTTCAGTCTTCAGAGCATACTGTGGAAGCTGTAAACTATAATAAAAAGGTTGCGCAATTTCCTGATCATGCAACAATGGCACCGCAATATCCGATAGTTTTATTTTAAGCTTTCCTGTAATGGGCATAATCGTAAAACTTCCATAATCCTGAGTGCAAGAACCACTAAGCCAATGGCTTCCTCTGAAACCATAGAATAAAGAATCCTGATAATAGTAAGGAGCTATGCATTTGGTTTCTACAATTTGCGTTTGGGCGGTCCATTGAGTCATTGCAAATGGCACTGTTACAGCGGGAATCGTGTTCGCTAATAATTCCGTTCCAGAACTATGTTTCAATGCAGCTGGAGTCGTACTTTTTCCAGTGCCAATTAAAGTTTGCACATACTGAACTACCTTCGTTTGCGGTTGAGCATAAACTATTCCTGTGCATATATTAATTAGAAAGACAATAAATATCTTATTCATTTGATGACGTCCAATCAGCAAATCTCGCATTTTATGTGACATTATAACAATCAGTTATTCTTCAATTTTTTTGCTACATCCTCCCATCGATAAAAATGAAAAGTTTTATCATTACTCATTGCTATAAAAATACCATATTTGAAGTCATTATTTAAAGGAAAAGAAAAAATATCGGATCCATCGCTTTGTTTAGTAGAAGTCTTAATTGAAGTAATAAGAGGATGGTCATGAGGATTCTTTTCTCCTTCCCGCTTATAGACTTTAAATTGATTTGCACCCTGATCGGATACAAGGATATAACCAGTATTTTTAGAAGTTTTATAAATGCTTATACCTTCATGATCTTCCTTATATCCATCAGTAGCGAATAAAGCAAGCTCTTCATCTCCTTTAGTCGGATCAGCATAATACTTACGTACTCCTATTTTTTCATCAGAATAATATACGTATCCCAGTTCATTGTCTACTGCTATTGCTTCAATTTCCTTTTTGCCACTATATTGCCCAAATCTCCTTACTAAACTTGCACCTAATTTTCCATTCCCATCATCCTCTAATAAATATTGCCCCAGATAAGTACCATCTGTAGGACCCGACTTCCTTCCTACAATTGCATAAATATTGCCCTGAGGGTTGGTATAAAGTGCAATACCCATTAATTCACGGTATTCAGGTATAGTTTCTCCTACAAATAACTCAAATCCACCATTGTCGATAGGTTGCATATCTGGCAAAGAAAAGATTCTTATTTTATGTGTAAGTCGTTCAGATGTTACAGCAATATCAATAGATTTTCCGGCTAACTTAAGTCCGTAAGCAACATCAACGTTGTTTGGTCTTTTTAACCCCTTTATTGTTTTTTCTTTAATAATCTGACCTTTTAAGTTGTAAACATATAATCCACCATCTTCATCTTTATCAGTTCCAATAACTAAGGATTTTGATGGATCTATAGGATTTATCCATATTGCAGGATCGTCAGTATCATACTTGACGGGTTCAGTAACATACAACGGTTTAATAATGCTATCTGTTATGCCTGCTTCATCTATGGAAACCGTATCATGTTGAGTTCTATTTGAACAAAAATCAATATTTAGAGAATATAGAAAAATTGCAATTACTATTTTGTTTAATACCATTGTTCTTTAATTTTTAATTTTAGGTAAAAATATACTCTTCAAATCTGCCTCATATATTCTACCTTCATTATCAGATGCAAGTACAATCCAAGGAACCTTCATTGAAAAAGGCTTTTTTGGGCCTGTTACATCATTAATTCGGTTATCATCCATCCACCCCGTAGTATCTGGCTTTATGACAGGAACTAAATCTCTTAATAAATATAATTGAGTAGTATCCACCAGTCCAAACACAATCTCTCCCAAATTGCGATTTTTCGTATTGTAAATTGTGTGGCCTGCTAACACAATCTTAGGATTTTCAGTTGCAATTACAATAGGACGGCTTGGATCTTTAAAGGGCTCTAAGATTGCATATGGAAAATTACTCCATTGTCCGGTTCTTGATCGTACTCTTAGAACTTGTTGAGGCTTCCCTAGCATATCTACACTATTTTTAGTTGCAATCCATAGTGTGCCATTAGAGGAAAGTGCCGCATTAATATGATCATCAGCTGTTTTATTCCCTGCTTCAATTGTTACAACTTCTTCCCAGGTCTCTATAGGTTGATCATCTTTATGAATACGGAAATTAACGGCCTCCTGAACTTGGTCTGACCAAATAACTCCAACTCCCCCAGGGATTATTGTAATAGAACATATATCATCCGTATCTAATCCATCTGCTATTACATATGGTTTGCTCCATTGCTTACCTTTTTCTGTTACAGAACTCCACACGCATATTTTCCCTCCGGCATCAGCGGCAACCCACCAACGTCCATTTTCATCCTGTACAATTGTTGCCGTTTCAATTTCATTATTTTCTGATGGCGGAAGTAATGTAGTAAGTATCTGAGCTTTCCATTTGGTTTTCAAACGAGCTTTTTTTTTCAAACGAAATACTTTAAGAAAATGCTTGTCAACACCTACTACAGTAACTTCTTTTTTATTAGCCCATATGTCGACATGCCCAGGAACCCCTTTCAGTTCTGTACCGATATCAGTATATTCTATCCAACCTTTTGTTTTACGCTGCCATAAAGAAGGTCCCGAAGATTTAGGAAGTATTGCCCACCAGTACCCTTTCATATACCACAGCTTTGACTGAGGTTTATCTGATGTGGGAAAGGGAGTATCCACTTGGAAAACAGGTTTATCAAGTGGATACGCAGCCTTACTTTGGTTTTCCTGGGCCAACAGTGAACTACAAAATAATATTCCCAAAACCAATTGGAAAACGAAAAGTTTATTTTTCATAGGTCGTTTAAATTATTACCTTGGTCTAATTATAACCTAAATTCTGTTTAATTATTTTCGGATTGATATCAATTTGTTGTTGTGGTACCGGAAACAAAAGCTGATATTCCTGTATTGCATACCCTTTACTTTGAAGAACATTAAGGGCACGTCCTGTTCGCACAAGATCGAACCATCGGTGTCCTTCAAAGGCCAATTCGAGTCTTCTTTCTTTTTCTATGGCAACCCTAAAAGCAAGTTGATTTGGAATATTTAAATCATCTGCCGAAGATGCACCTAAAGAAGCAAGGCCTGCACGGTTACGCACTTGGTTCAGATAAGTAAAAGCCTCACCTGTCGGCTGAAATGAAATCTCATTAAGTGCCTCTGCATACATCAACAATACGTCTGCATAACGAAGCAATGGCCAGTTATCTTCAGCTGCTTGACCATTTGTATATGATCCCAAAAATTTTTTAGTATGTCGCCCAGATAAACCGCTTGTATAATTTCCAGCCTGATCTGTATATCCTTCTGCAATTGTAGATACTTTTCGAAGGTCAAGTGAAGAAAAATCATTCATTAAATCTTCAGTAGGAATATTATAGCCTCCTTCAGTTGTTGCTACACCAATTAATTCAACTCCGGAAAGATAAGGAGTATATCTAGCAGAATAGTTACTTCCTGTCCCCATTCCTGCTTGCTTTTTAAACTGCACTTCAAACAAAGATTCCTTGTTATTTTTATTGTCAGTTTTCCATAAATCGTTGAAATTTGACAATAACTGATATTGACCGCTAGTTATAACTTCTTTCAGAATCTGAACCGCTTCTGCATATTTTTTTTGGGTAAGATATATTTTGCCCAATATTCCCTTAGATGCTCCAGAAGTGGCCCTTCCTACATTTGTTCCGGTATAAAAAGAAGGGAGATTTTGAGAAGCAAAAATAAGATCTGCTTCCATTGCTTCATACACTTCATTAACAGGCGTTCGTCCTATACCATACGCTAAATCTATATTTTTCATTTCATTTAGTATTAAAGGGATATCTCCAAAAACACGTACAAGATTGAAATAGAACAAAGCCCTTAAAAATCGTACTTCACCAATGAACTGGTTCTTTTTTGCTTCGTCCTCAAAGCTAAAAGGAACAATCTTGTCTAACACAATATTACACCGAGCTATCCCTTCGTAATTATCATCCCAAACTGATGCACCAATACCACTTGTAGGTTGATCTCGAAACTCACTCATTTCAAAAAAAGCTGTTCTTGCACCTGCAGTTGTGCCTACTGTTGAATTATCCGAATGCATATCTCCTATCAATTGCATATAATCATGGAATACACCACTTGATCGTAAAGAGGTATAAGCACCTACAACAGCCAGGTCAAAATCGTTTTCTGTATTAAAGAAATTATCAACATTTGCATTCGAAATTGGAGAAAGATTCAAAAAATCTTTTGTACATGAAACAAGAGTTAATAATATAAATCCTGTCAAAAGTCTAACTATATAATTCATGTTGTTTAAATTTAAAAAGTTATGTTTAATCCAACTGTATAGGTTTTCGCAAGTGGATATACATCCATATCCGATCCTGGACTTAAAGGAGAATTGTATGAACTCTGGGATGCCTCCGGATTGTACATAGAGTAGTCAGTTAAGGTTAACAAATTTTGGCCTGTTATAAACACTTTGGCATTTGAAATTCTTAATTTATTTAGAATATTTTTATTAAATGAATACCCAAGAGTAATATTTCTTAAGTTAACAAAAGAAGCATCTTCCATATAGTGCGTAGAGGCTAATCGACGGTAACCATTGATATCAAGGTCAGCACGAAAAACCTTTCCATTACCTGGTTCTTCTGGAGATCTCCACCGATTTCTAGCTTCACCTAATTGATTTAATCTACCATGCATAATGCCAATGCCATGTTTTGTTAAATTCAATATTTCAAGTCCCTGTACACCATGAAAAAACACTCTTAAATCAAAATTTTTATATCTAAAGGTATTATCAAATCCAAAAGTATAATCAGGATAATTATTTCCAATGATGGTACGATCGTCCATATTAATAATACCATCCATATTTACATCACGAATGATTGGATCTCCAGGTCTATCCGATTCTAAATGCGGCATTGATGCAATTTCATCTTGTGTATTATATATTCCGTCAAAAATAAAACCGTAAAAGCTTCCAATTGGCTGACCAACTTGCGTAATATGGGTACCTTCCATAGTAGCCATTCCATTTGTAATAATAGGATCTCCTTCAGGTCCTAATGCCAAAACATTGTTTCGATTATATGAAATATTAAAAGAAGTTGTCCAAGAAAATTTATTAATTAAATTCTGAGTAGTAAGCATCCACTCCATCCCTCGATTTCTTACACTACCTATATTACGTAAACTTGTATTCATTCCTGTAATACTAGGTACAGGAACGTTTAATAGTAAATTTGAATTCACCTTATTATAAAAATCATACACCAAATTAACTCTTCCATTAAAGATTGCTAAATCTACTCCAAAATCAAATTGTTTAGATGTTTCCCAGCTTAGCAGAGCATTACTAAAAGTAGAAGGAACCTGTCCATTAACTATTGAATTATCAAACACATAATTTACACTTTTTAAAAGTCCAATAGAACCGTAGTTTGAAATAAAATTATTACCAGTCACACCATAGCTAGTACGAAGTTTTAATTCATCAATTAAGGATGAATTTTTTAGGAAATTTTCTTCTGCTATTCGCCATCCCACTGATATAGATGGGAATAAACCCCATTTTTTATTTTCTCCAAATCTGGAAGAACCATCTCTTCGAATCGCTGCATTCAAAAAATATTTCTCCTTAAATGCATACGTGAGACGTGAAAAATAGGACGCTAACGCCCATTCTGATTCTGTAGTATTACCACTCACAATCTGTCCAGCATTCAATGTTTTCACTAAATCATTGGGATAATTATTAGCCATCATATAAGATTCAGTCGTTTTTGAATGCTGAGCAGACTGTCCAATCAAAAGATTAAATCTATGATCTGTTGACAGTTCTTTTGTGTAATTAATAGTGTTTTCTATTACCCAGTTAGAATTTGAATAAGTAGAAAACTGGCCTCCTGGTGGAGTTCCAGAAGGCATAATAGTAGAAATATAAAATGAATCTTCGAACGTATTATGATCAACTCCGGTATTTAAGTCGTAGGTTAAATCCTTACTTATATCCACAGAGATCTTCGTATTAGCTGTCATTCGTTGTCTGTTGTCAGTACCATTTGCCTGTTCAACAAGACTTACTGGATTAAAAGCCGCAGAAGAATTATAACCAAAATTGTGAAATGAAGGGTACGTGCCATCTATATTTCTTACAGGAAAAATACCAGGTAAAGCTAAAGCACTACCAATAGCGCCTTCGTTCCATCGACCTGCTCCCTTTACATTTTCATTAACTGAATAATTAGGTGAGAAATTAACTTGAAATTTTATACGATCTGTCAGAGTCCCATTCAAGTTAAAACGCCCTGAATATCGCTTAAACCCTGTATTAAGGAGAATACCTTTTTGATCAAAATAACCAGCTGAAACCATATATTTCATCTTTTCAGTACCTCCTGAAGCATTTAAATTAAAATCAGAAATAGATGCTGTACGATAGATTTCATCCTGCCAATCTGTACGGACCCATTCTTCAGGTGTCAAAAAGTAAGGTGCAATTTGATATAAAGCTGGTCGCGCTGAGTTGGGGTCATTAGAACTTCCACCTCTATCAACCCATGCATTTTGAATAGCCTCAATAGCCAACTCAACATATTCATCCGGATTTAGAACATCTACTTTTTTAGAAAGACTTTGCATACCTGTGTAGCTATTGAATTCAATTTTTGGTGTTCCTACTGCTCCTCTTCTAGTAGTAATAATCACTACCCCATTGGAACCTCTCGATCCATAAATAGCAGTAGCAGAAGCATCTTTTAATATTTCAATTGATTCAATATCACTAGTATTGATCGTACTCAATGCCTCTACATGTAAAGGAAAACCATCTACCACATACAATGGATTATTTCCAGCTGTAATAGAACCGGTTCCACGAATACGAATATTCAAAGAAGCACCCGGTTCACCATTTACCTGAGAGATCTGCACTCCTGCTACCTGTCCTACCAAAGCTTCAGAAAAGGAGCTTACACTAAAATCTTTTAATTTTGAACGTCCTATTGATGAAACAGCACTTGTTAGTTCTTTTCGTGTTTGAGTTCCATAGCCCACAACTACTACTTCTTCCAATGCTTTCATATCCTCTTTTAATGAGATTTCAATAAACGTTTTATTGCCCACCGCTATCTCCTGACTTTCATATCCTACATAACTAAATATTAATGAATTCAAATCATTAGATAAAGTAATTACAAATACTCCCTCAGCATCTGTGGTTGTTCTATGTTGAGCCCCCTTTACTAAAATGCTAACTCCAACAAGGCCTATTCCGTTTTCATCAGTTACTTTTCCAGATATATTTCGCTCATCAGAGATAAAATTTGTCTTTACCAGTAATTCTGAAGAAATATTTCTCAACAAAATTGTTCGTTTATTAGAAACTATATATTGAATTTTCAATGGGATTAATGTGCTTTCTAACACATGTTCTAGCCGTTGATCCTTAATATTTAAAGTAATTGGAAAGTTTGCAGGAATAACTTCTGGACTATAAACAAAACGTGCATTGGTTTGATCTGAAATTTGCTCTAATAATGTTTCGACTTTCAGATTTTTAACAGAAAGGGTCACTCTTCGATCCAATATCTTCTGTGCCCGAACTTCATCTGCATAGGAAACGCAAACACATAAGGTGATAAATACTGTCTGGATAAACGTTATTCTCATAAGTATTAGAATAACCCCGCATATTTTTCGGGAAATTTTCATAATTTTGCTAAGTTAATTTTTACATAAAATGACACATCTCTCCTTCTTTTTACAAAGAGGTTGCTTAGTTTACTCGAGAGATTTAAGTAAAGCCGGGAATGTTACCAGCGTTCCCGGCTTTTTTTGATTTTTTTGATTTTTTTATTTCATACGTTAAATATTTATTATAGAGTTCAAAAAATAATCTGCTTATTCTGTACCTGCTTTAGTTACCACAACCATTCGCGTTTATTATTATTTTTTCATTGATTACTTCATAAGTAGCTTCAATGACAGTACATATCATATTAAGTTTTTCCATTAACGGCTCATCCCCTAAATTCGCTGTGATTGTACAATTTTTCAAAATATTACTATCGTAAGTAATAGAAACATTATATCTTTTTTCAATTATATCGAATACCTCTGAAATTGGGGTACGCTTAAACTCAAAAGTCTGATCCCCCATGGGGTTATTGAATTCAAGCCTCTTATCGGTGTAAAGCTTAATTTTCAAGTCCTCACGTGATATTATAGCTTGTTGATTTTGAATTAAGGTAATCGCTTGGGATGTTTTGGCTCTATAGCTTTGTGACAATTGAGTGTTTTGTGCATAAACCGAAACTTTTCCACTTTTTACAATTACACTTATATTTTCATCATGGTCATATGCTTTAATGCCAAAACTTGTTCCTAAAACTTTAGTTACTATTTCACCCGCATACACATAAAAAGGATTAACAGGATTTTTTTGCACTTGAAAAAAGGCTTCTCCTAAGAGATACGTTTCTCGTTTATCTATTTTAAATTTCTTAGGAAAACGAATTTTTGAATCTTTCATTAATAGTACTGAGCTTCCATCCGGAAGATTAACTAATTTCACTTCGTCTGATGTATTTACAACCTCCTCCAAATTAATCTGCATTTGATGTTTTGAGAAATCAGATAACAAATAGCTTTTATTTGGATTATTGGTTAATGAGAACATAAACCAACCTAAACCTATTAATAAGAAAATGCTAGCAGCAAAATTCCATTTATGTTTTAACCATAGAATGTTAACATCCTTTTTAAAGGTAACGGATTGTTTTATTTTGTTCTCAATCTGTGAGGAATGGAGTATGTCTTGTACTTTTTCTTTAACCTCATTTATAGACAAATTATCTACTTCTCCACGGATTGAAAGTAAAATATTGCGTGCCGTTTCCAGATCAGATAGTCGATCAGGGTTTTGCGTAATCCATTCCTGCCATAAAGGATCATTAACACCATAATAGACCCATGCTCTAAAACTTGGGATATCTAATAAGTTTTCATTTTTAAATTGGCTATCCTTGTTCATTAAATGAGTAAATAATGGTTTATATAGATAAGAGTACTAAAGGATTAAATAGTACCCATGAAAGTAAACAATAGGATTAAACTCTTTAATAACTTGGATGTAATTGCCAAAAATCTCGTAGCTTTTGAATGCCACTTTGGAGATAATTAGCCACCGCCTGACGCTTCAATCCCATGATGCTTGCTATTTCTTTATAAGAAAGATCTTCGTAATAACGAAGATATAATGCTTCACGTTGACGTTTAGGTAGACTATCCATCATTTTCTGAATTTTATTACTTAACCGGTGATCGGTTTCTTTTATAATAAAATCAGTTTCAGGAGAGAATGTATTGAAATCTGCAATTTCTTCAGAATCTATGGTTGAAAATAAAGCTTGTCTTTTGATACGCCTTAGTAAATTATTCCGCAAAGCACGAAATAAATAGGGTTTTAAAGAAGAAATCTCATTTAAAGAAGATCGTTTATGACATAATTCAAGAAATAAATCTTGCAAACAATCATTAATCAGTTCTCGATCCGCAGTAAACTTTGTTCCATACTGAAAAAGATGTTTATAGTTTATTTCTGCTATCTTTTTAAAAGCCTCTTTGTCTCCAGCCTTAAATTGTAGCCAGAGATCAGTAATGAGAAGATCTTTAGATTTGAACATACAGTTGTAAGTTTTCGCTTCAAATTATAAAAATTTACTTCTTGCCAAAATACAACATTTCCGTTACTTTTTCTTAGGCGAATAATGCTAAGAGTACTTTAAGATTAATTTATTTACTAGATCAAGTAATAATCTCAATTAGTCTTTGCATGGTATCGTTAGAGCAGGAACCATGTTCGTTAACAATTTGCTCCAAAGCTATCTCTTCTATACATTTTATCATTATCAGGACGAATTGATTTAACAATGGGAAGCAGACTAATCTCCTGAATTTTATATAATTTTTGCGAATCTAAACCGTTCAAAAGAACTTTATCCAGAAATTCTTTAGGTCTATAATTAAAACAGAACTGCTCTGTTTTAATCTTTATTAATATACAAAATTGCTCTTGACGTTTACAGAAATTTCAATCGGTATACATCACAAACTAAATACATCGCTTATTAATAGTTTCTTCTTTACGGTCGAATATCCCAACGTGAGGCAAACAAATCCAGACTTAAATCGATAAACCGGCATCTTATTTATTTTTATAATTAAAATCTTTAAAGATGGCCGTTTCATGAGGGTTGCCTTTAGAAACAATGCCTATTCTATATCCCATTCCCCAAGGCACATACTTTGACGCATCAAACTCAGCAGTGTACAATTTCACCCAGTCTTCTCTATTCTTTTTATAAAGGAAATCAATTAATTTTCCATCATCGCTAATTTCCATTTTCAATTCTACCTCTCCCGAGGTAGCTTCATCTAACTTTTTAAGAACTGCTAATTTCCCATCGTAATTATCAAAAACTTTTAAACCACTTTCAGAAGCAGATATTCCTATTCCGCCCAATTCGCCAGGCCATTTGCTCTCAAAGATAGCTCCTCCAAGGCAAATACCTGCATCCGCATGGCTTACCTCTACTTTACTGCTAATTGTAAAATTAACCGATTTAATATACTGTCCTAAAAATGTTCCCAATTCATGATTATTGGCTGAAGCTTGAAGATTTAAACTCTGTTTAAAGCTCATTTCCGGTCTTTCCAATTTCGATGGCCATTGCCAAATCAAATTCAACTTGGCGTCTTTTGTAAAATCGTCGCTAAAATCTAAATCTGCTTTAGGACGATTTGCAACTGTAGCATTATGCAATACCGGCCAGCCATCTTCGGCTATAGACAATTCCTCAATTATGCCTTCTCTACCCACAAATACATCATAGTCTTTGTTGAAAGCATGATAAAGCATAAAATATCTATCGTCTGCTGATTGAACAACAGTGCCATGGCCCGGGCAACGCCATCTGTCATTGCTCACCATAATAGGGTTATTCTGGTACTTTTCCCAAATACCGCTGGCTAGGTCCTTTGTACGGGCAATGCCTGTTTTATAATTGCAGTTAGCATCACAACAACCTCCAACAGCATACATACTGTAAATATATTCTCCCATTCTAAAGAAACAAGCTCCTTCTACGAGTGAAGTTTCCCAGGGCTGGCTATTCGTATAAACCTTTCTTTTCTGACCTAATAATTGAGTACGATCTGAGTTTATTTCCTGCATCCATATCCAACTTTCCTTTCCGCAACCATTGCCATCATTTTTCCAGAAAGCATAGATTTTTCCCTTGTCCTGAAATTCAAATGCATCAATTGCTCCGCAATCATCTTCAATAATTACCGGACCATTATCAGTAAACGTTCCTGTTTCTATCTCATCAACATCAATCCATGCTATGCCGCATTGTAAACCAGGGTTTCCTGCTACTTCCCTATTATGAGCTGAATAATAAGCATAAATACGATGCTGATCTGCGTCATAAGCCAATTCAGAAGCCCAAAAATTATTTTCGCCCCATTCATTTTTCATATCTTTAAATCCATTAGGAAAAACATGGTTAATCAGTTCCCAATTTTTCAAATCGGTTGATTTGTAAATGGTGAAGTAAGGCGCCCACTCATTGGTTGTAGAAGTAGCATAATAGGTATCGCCTACCCTGATAATTGAAGGATCAGGATTATCGCCTGGCAGGGCAGGGTTTACTAATTCAACAGATTGAGATAAATGTTTATTGTCTGTAGGCTGTTTGTTTTGTATGCTACAAGAAACAAGTATAAAAACCGATACAATAAATAATAATCCTTTTTTCATAAATGTAAGTCTGTGTTTGGTACTTATTTACTAATCTCATTATATTATTTTAGTATTGGAAATGTTTATTATTATAAATCTTCGCTAAAAACTATACAGATTATTGGAAAGAGTCTATATAAATATTATTTTACGGTTAAACAATTAGCATTTATGGATCAAAATGAAAAAGAGTTCTCCAAAAAAACAGCAATAAGCTCGGTCACAGTAGAAGCCCATCTTGAAAATAATCTTAAGGGAAAAGTGAATCATTCAGTTTGCCGCTGGTGCTATGATTCAATACCACTGGAAGATTTATGTAAGGCCGCAAAAGAAATCGGAATATCAGGTATTGACCTTGTTGGTCCGGATGAATGGCCTATATTAAAAAAGCATGAATTGTTCTGTGCTCTTCCTCATGGTGCTGGCAAAGGAATTACAGCAGGTTTTAATGATTTAAACCTTCATAATGAATTAGTGACTAGCTATGAAAGTCTAATACCAAAAGTTGCTGCAGCTGGTTATAACCAAATAATTTGCTTTTCTGGAAATCGAAATGGTTTGGACGATGAGCGGGGAATTAAAAATTGTGCCATCGGTTTAAAACGATTAGTAAATATAGCCGAGAAACACAAAGTAACCTTGGTGATGGAACTTCTGAACAGCAAGGTAGACCACCCGGATTATCAATGTGACCATACCAAATGGGGAGCGGCTTTATGTGATGAAGTCGGGTCTGAAAGGTTTAAACTACTTTATGATATCTACCACATGCAGATCATGGAAGGCGATGTAATTTCAACCATACAGGAGTATAGCAAATACATAGCGCATTACCATACCGGAGGCGTGCCCGGTAGAAATGAAATTGACAGCACGCAAGAATTAAACTATCCAGCCATTATAAAAAGTATTCTAGAAACCGGTTTTAAAGGATATATCGCTCAGGAATTTGTTCCAACGAGAGCTGATAAATTAGCTTCCTTGCAACAGGGAGTCCAAATTTGTGATGTAGGATAAGAAGATTACACTTTTTTCAAACAGATTGGATATAAAGGTGTTACCTAAATAGTCCTAATAGTAAAATATTTGTTATGAAAAAGTTATGTTATAGTATTGTATTTGTATTTATTGCCTGGAGCTTGCAAGCTTGCAATAACAATCGAAGTCAAGATAGTGTATCGCTAGCAGATAAAGCAAATAAAGAAGATGATACAGTTGATTTTAGACCCGTTCCAGACTTAGGCGTAGAAAATATTGATACATATAGTGATGCAGACTTTGCAGTTAAAGCTGCAGACGGGGGCTTATTAGAAGTTCAACTTGGGAAAATTGCATTAACGAATGCCTCAACCCAGGGAGTTAAAGATTTCGGTCAAATGATGGTAGATGATCATAGTAAAGCCAATAAGGAACTTATGGCCATAGCTGAACAAAAGGAAATCGTTTTGCCTTCAGTTCCAGGTGACGAAAATGTTAAACACATCAAAGATTTGAACGAAAAAAAGGGAAACGATTTTGATAAGGATTATATCGATATGATGGTAGATGACCATAAGGAAGATATAGCTTTATTTGAAATGGCATCAACAAGAGCGCTAGATGTTGATATAAAAGCCTTTGCAAACAAAACACTGCCTGTTCTTAAAAAACATTTAGCCGCGGCCGAATCACTAAAAAAAACACTTGATTCCAAATAATTCCCTTACATCATTTTATTCCTAACTGCCATGAGATTGCAGCTAATATAAGAGTATAACAAAATGTTATATTTAATAATCGTTATATGTAAACCCTAACAAAGCAGAGTGGATCATCAAGAAAAATCACTTCATGATGTACATCAGAGTGTTGACGTACAAGGGAAAAAGTCTAAATTCAGAAAGGTATTAAGTTTCTTTGGTCCAGCCTATCTTATTAGTGTAGGTTATATGGATCCTGGAAATTGGGCTACAGACCTAGCCGGCGGAAGTCAGTTTGGTTATACGCTGATTTGGGTTTTGCTGATGAGCAATATCATGGCGCTACTCTTGCAAAGCCTTTCTGCCCGGCTGGGTATTGTATGGGGTAAAGACCTTGCGCAGTGCAACCGGGAAACCTATCCAAAAGGAATGAACTTCGTCCTCTACCTTTTAGCAGAGATTGCCATTGCCGCCTGTGACCTGGCAGAAATACTCGGTATGGCCATTGGATTGAACCTTTTATTTGGGCTGGATCTTTTATGGGGAGTAGGATTAAGTTTTTTGGATACCTTTTTATTGCTTTATCTGCAGCGGCTGGGGATGCGCAAAATGGAAATATTCATTATTGGTTTAATTTTTCTAATCGGTATGTGTTTCTTGGTTGAGATGGTACTTGCTAAACCTGATGTTAGCGAAATTATGCATGGCTTTATCCCTTCCATGCCCAATAAAGCAGCTCTTTACATCAGCATCGGCATTATAGGTGCTACAGTCATGCCACATAACTTATACCTGCATTCAGCACTGGTACAAACACGCAAAATCAACCGGGATGAAGACTCAATCCGTAAAGCCTTAAAATACAATTTCTGGGATAGCACTATTGCCCTTAACCTTGCATTTTTAGTTAATGCAGCCATTCTAATCCTTGCAGCTTCGGTTTTTCATAAAAATGGCATGAACAATGTCGCCGAATTGGAAGACGCTCATAAATTACTGGCACCTACCCTGGGAAGTGAATGGGCACCGCGCCTATTTGCAGTAGCCCTTATATTAGCAGGTCAGAGCTCTACAGTAACAGGAACATTAGCCGGACAAATTGTGATGGAAGGTTACCTGCGATTGCGTATCAGTCCTGTACTTCGAAGAATGCTGACGCGCCTTTTGGCTATTGTTCCGGCCATATTAGTGATTTATATCGCAGGTGATGAACAGGTAGGCCCACTGCTTGTATTTAGTCAGGTACTTTTAAGCATGCAGCTTGCTTTTGCGGTGATCCCGTTGATCCATTTTGTCAGTGATAAAAAGCGTATGGGGAACTTTGTCATTTCAATACCAATAAAGATTGCTTCCTGGCTCATCGCCACCATTATTACTGTTTTGAACTTTCAATTAATATACAATGAAATCACTGGTTGGATACAAGAAATCTATAGCCTTTGGGCAGCTATTGGCTTAATTATTGGAGCTATTGGCTTATTCGCCTTACTGATCATGACGATAATTTATCCGCTAATAAAAAATAAAAGAAAGGTTAATATGGAAGTACATCCTCCTTTCCAAGAGCTGAAGAAAATAAAAGTTTCTAATTTTAAACGCATAGCCTTAGCGTTAGACTACTCGCCTTCCGATAAACTAGTAATTACCTATGCGCTTCAGCTTGCCCAAGCTGATACGCAATTCATTCTGATACATGTAGTAGAAAGTGCCTCGTCCCGCATGATAGGTGATGATACAGATGACTATGAAAAAAGACACGATGAAGAAAGAATGGAAAAATACCTGGAAATCATTAGGGATAAGGGATACGATGCAACTTACTTTCTTAGCCATAAGAACAGAGTAAATATTATTTCAAAAATATGCACAGAAAATAAAGCGGATCTCTTAATTGTGGGTAGTCACGGGCATCAGGGTATCAAAGATTTTATATATGGAGAAACCGTAAATAGATTAAGGCATCGAGTGAATATCCCTGTGTTTATAGCACAGTAAATAAAAGCGAAAAAGTTAATTCACAATACACATTTTCAAATTATTGGATTAACTTAGATATTATTATCGTAACGATTTTCTAATAAGTAAACCAAAAATTAAACCATGAGTAAGTTTCTAATACCACTATTTCTTTTTTTTACTATTAATAGCTTCGCACAGAATCCGGTTAAAATTGCAAAGAACACCGATCTGGAAACAATTAGACAACGCATTATTAATGATCTTTTAGAGCCGGAAGTAAATGAAAAGGAAGTAGAAAAGTTAATGCAGACAATTAAACCTGATGGCAGTTGGTCAACTATTAATTATGAGGATGTTTCCAAAACGGGTTTTCAACACAGTCAACATTTAGAAAACATGGTTTCTTTAAGCCGAGCTTATAAAAAGTCGACATCCAAATTTCGTAACAATCCAAAGCTTAAAAGTACAATATCCGCAGCTCTCAATTTTTGGATAGAACACGATTTTATCTGCGAAAACTGGTGGTGGAATGAGATGGGAACACCGGATCATATTATTGATATCTTATTAATTATGGATAATGATCTGACGGAGAAACAGAAAACCGAAGGTTTACGTATTGCCGGCAGAGCTAGTCTGGAAGGTTTTGGGGCAAGGCCCGGCGGTGATTTAATTAAAATTGCAGGTATGTTAGGTAAACAAGGGCTTTTTAAAAGAGACGAGCAGGTTTTAACAAGAGTAGTTAAGGTCATGGCTGATGAAATTAAGATAAGTTCGGGGAGAGGCCTTAATGCAGACTTAAGCTTTCATCATCGTACTGATGGAGTGATTTCAACGCTTTCTTATGGCACTAATTATGCAGATGCGTTTGCCTATTGGGCAGTGAAGACTACAGGGACTGAGTATGCATTGCCTGCTGAGAAAGTGAGACTCTTAGTGGATTATTACCTTGACGGCATTTGTCGTTCAATGATATACGGTAAGTATCCAGATCCAGGCGCAAAAAACCGCGGAATCACAAGAAAAGGAGCTCTCAGCCCAGCGGGACCAGAATTACCCGAAAACCTATTGTTGGCTACTGATTATAGAAAAGCAGAACTTGAAGAGATTGTTAGAATACGCAAAAACGAGAAAAAACCAAATTTAAAGAGTGATTATTTTTTCTGGCATTCGGAATATTTCGTCCATCAAAGACCCGATTATTTTGCATCTGTCCGTATGCATTCTGACCGTAATTATAATATGGAGCAACCATACAATGAAGAGGGTTTAAAGAACCATCATTATGCAGATGGCAGTAATTTTATTTCCCGAACCGGAAAAGAATATTTCAATATCTTCCCGGTATGGAACTGGCAGAAAATACCAGGAACAACTACCGTTCAAAAACCAGCCCTTCCCCATTGGG